>Ga0160440_100033_pt1 | contig 219282 bp, 189 predicted proteins | sample HID1971I_E1MG_FD_108277 | JGI IMG/M metagenome (GOLD analysis project Ga0160440, IMG submission 108277) | Enriched millipede-associated microbial communities from UW Madison campus, WI, USA - HID1971I_E1 MG | ecosystem: Host-associated > Arthropoda: Insects > Digestive system > Unclassified ... | reverse complement strand
TGCGTTGCCTGAAAGCGCGGATCCCGAAGGCATTTCCGCTTCGGGCGATAACGGCGTCCTAAAGATCGTAATTCCGAAGCGGCCCGAGACAACGCCGCGGCGAATTCAAGTCGGTTCGGTCATTAGTCAGTAATCTTTGTGCGGCTGCCCGTCGTTTGACGGGCAGCCGCGTCTTGATCGAGGTGCCTATGGATCGAGTAACGGAAGAGGCCCTGTGTGACCTGCAAGCGCAGGTCTACATTCTGCGACAGGCGTTGCGCGCGGCGCTTCGCACCCATCCTGATCCGAGCGTCGCACTTGCATCTTGGAAGGCGGTGTTGGACGACGCGTCGATATGCAAACCGATGGTGCCTTCGTATGCTCGAGGCAGCGACTACATCGCTGATCGATGCCAGGCCTTTGCGGAGGATTGGACGGCTGAGCTAGTCGACTACGCGGTGTCGCGCGCCCCCTATTCGAGTGACTAGCCCCAGATGAATTCGCAGCAATTTCCGCTATCGGCCGGTCCGGAAGCCGTCTCGAGCCGCACATTGCGATGCGATTCTGATTACCGCTCCGCGTTCGTGGCGGGCTCATCGCCCAGCGCATGCCGGGGAAGGTCGATGGTGAACACACATCCGGTGCCAGGCACGTTACGTACGCTCAGCACACCCGAGTTGGCCTCGATGCTGCTGCGTGAGATGGACAGTCCCAGGCCCAAACCAGTTCTGTCCTGGCCTGCCTGGGTGAAGGGCAGGAACATCTTCTCCGCATCACCCGAAGGCAGACCGCCACATTGGTCTTCTACATCGATGAGGATTCGATCAGCCACAGCATAGGCATTGACGCTGATCTCGCCGTGTGGATGCGAGAATTTGAAGGCATTCTGCAGTAGGTTTCCGGCTGCCGAGAGCAGCAGGTCGCGATCCACGTCGACGGCCAGCAAGGGATCCACGTCGGACACCTTCAGCGTGAACCCACGCACGTTGGCCTCCAGCGACGCGGAAAGCTTGAGCTCCGCCAGAAAATCGCGAACTGAGAACAATCGGCTCTGAAGTGGCAGGCCAGCGGTCATCCGGACCTCGGCCAGAGAGCGGTCGATCAGGTTGCCCAGGTTCACCAGAGATCGCTCGAGCACGCCGCCGGTGGCGCCGGTCACGCCCACGTTGCCATTCCTGATCGCAGAAAGTGCTAGCGTTGCCGTCGCCAGCTGGTTACGCAGTTCGTGGGCGAGAAAGCCCAGCCGCGCGTTCAGATCGTGCGCGTGCTGGTCCGCGACCACGATATCGCGTTGATACCCGAACTCGGTGACCGCATTGGCGATCGCGTTGTCCAGGCAGCGATTGAGAACCCGGAATTCGTCCACTTCGATCTGCGCATCCAGCTCGAATGCCAGATCGGTGATGGCCTGGCAAAGGTCGCCGTAGTCGTGGACCACTTCCTCGACAGTGAAGCCGTGCTGCATCAATTCCTTGCCGTGCTGGGCCGCCGTGTCGCCAATCTCTGACAGGGCGGGCTTGCCGCCACCGGCGCGCCCCGAAATGCGTCGACTCTGCAGCGGATCTGCGGTCTGCTCCAGTTCCAGCGTCCTGATGACCTGCTCGAGAAATACGGAGATGCCGTGTTCCAGCTCTGCGCCGGACACGCCACGTTCTGATCTCGCCTCCACCTTCACCCTGCATCGAGCTGCCAGTTCATCCCGATTAGCGATTAGGAAGCGATGCATCATCGTTGCACCGTACGCTCTAACGCGTAGATTTAGTGTCGTACCCGCTACCGTCCGTCGGCGCCGGGTGGTGGATGTGTAGGGCCGCTTCCGTATGGTCCAGCACGATCCAAGGTAACCGCGGTTGCAACTGCCGCGGCCATCGACGGCTTAAAGAGCGACTATCGCCGCGTCTTGGGACGCCTCTCGGATGACCGATTCAGCGACTTCAGCGCAAGCGTTGCGGCCGTCGTAGTTAGTCGAGCTGTGGCGGCGCGATGGCTGGCTGCTCGGAAAGAGTTGTCCGACATTGAATTTCAGAAGCGCGATCTGCCGGTGCTCGCAGGCTCCTCCAAATCGATCTCTGAACTCGGCACCGCTCGCGGCTCCTGATGCCCGTTTCGCCGGTCATCATTCCTTGCCGGTGTCCGCTTTGGGTCGACAGCGGACATCATGCGTTAGAACCCGCTCGCCGTGCGGCAATCTGGCGGTGCAGCGCGCCACTCACCCCCAGACCTTTGGTCCGAGGGAGGCAAGATGCGGGCCGCGGACGGGCGGCATGGGCTACAGATTCCTTGAATCATGCCGTTAATGGCTTGCCACACTCCGGCAGCCAAGCGGACCAGAATCGAACGCCCGTTAAAGATGCCCCTCTTGGTGGATTCTTGGTCCACCGCACAGCCGCATCGGAGCGACAAACTTCGCGGACGTCAACCATTGATTGGCGCAAAACGACAATCTTTAACGGATCCCGCAAGCGCGCCCGCACGTGCGCCACGAAAATGGGCCCACCAGGATTCGAACCTGGAACCAAGGGATTATGAGTCCCCTGCTCTAACCGTTGAGCTATAGGCCCGTGGGCTGCGGAGTTTAGCAGCCGGCAGGGCGGGGTCGGCGCGCGGGAGGCCGCGCGCCTTGCGACTTCAGCGCGTCGACATCGAGTACGGACGCTGCTGCGGATCGGTCGCCCAGGCCTTGTTCGGCTGCGCCTGCATGACGAAGCGCAGCTCGCCCCCGGCCATGATGTCCTCGTGGCGCAGGAATGCGCGCTCCAGCGGCTTGCCGTTGAGCGTGGCGGTGCCGATGTAGAGATGCGCGTCGTCCAGGCCGTCGGCGATCACGGTGAAGCGCTTGCCGTTGGGCAGGTTCAGCGTGGCGCGCGGCATGAACGGACGGCCGATCACGTACTCGTTGCTGCCCGGCGCGACGGGATAGAAACCCAGCGCGGTGAACACGTACCACGCCGACATCTGGCCGAGGTCGTCGTTGCCGGCCAGGCCATCCGGACGCGGCGCGTACTGCGTCTTCATGATGTTTCCAAGGCGCGCCTGCGTGCGCCACGGCTGGCCGGCGTATGCGTACAGGTAGGCCACGTGATGGCTGGGTTCGTTGCCGTGCGCATACCAGCCGATCAGGCCGGTGATGTCTTCCATATGCTCGAAGATCTTCGGGTCGACCTTCGCATCGAACACGGCGTCCAGCCGCGCGAGCAACCGGTCTTCGCCGCCATGCGCCTTGGCGAGACCCGCGACATCCTGCGGCACATACCACGAGTACTGCCACGCGTTGCCTTCGGTGTAGTCGGTGCCGTAACCGCTGGCGCTGGGGTCGAACGGTTCGCGGAACGCGCCATCACGCTTGCGTGCGCGCATGAAACCGGTCGATTCGTCGAACGCGTGCTGCCAGTTGGTGGCGCGCTTGCCGAACTGTTCTGCGATGTCGTCGCGGCCCATCGCATCGGCCACGCGCGAGATGGTCCAGTCGTCGAAGGCGTATTCCAGCGTCTTCGACGCCGCTTCGCCTTCTTCGTCGATGGGCACGTAACCCAGTTGCATGTACTGCGCGAGGCCGTCGTAGGGGCCGTAGCTGGCGCTTGCGACCATCGCGTCGAGCGCCTCAGCGGCGTCGTAGCCGCGGATTCCCTTCATGTACGCATCGGCGATGACCGGCACCGAGTGGTAGCCGATCATGCACCACGTCTCCAGCCCGTGAAACGCCCACACCGGCAGCACGCCGTACGCGCTGTGGCGACGCGAGGCCAGCAGCGAGTTGACGAAGTCGTTCGTGCGCTGCTCCGGTTGCACGATGGTCAGCAGCGGATGCAACGCGCGGTACGTGTCCCACAGCGAGAACGTGGAGTAATTCGTGAAGCCCTTCGCCTGGTGCACGGCGTTGTCGGAACCGCGGTAGCGGCCGTCGGCATCCATGAACAACGACGGCCCCATCAGCGTGTGGTACAGCGCGGTGTAGACGCTGCGACGCATCGGCTCGGGCGCATCGACGTCGAGCGCGCCCAACGCCTGCGACCATTGCGCCTTCGCTTCGCTGCGCACGGCGTCGAAGTCGAAGCCCGGCACTTCGGCATCGAGGTTGGCGATGGCGCCTTCCTCGCTCACGGGCGAGATGGCCACCTTCACGATCATCGTGTCGCCCTGCGCGGCATCGAAGTCCAGCGCACCGACCAGATGGCGTCCTTCGATCTGCGCACGCTGGCGCGGGTCTTTCTCGCCCGGCGGCGGGAAACCCTTGTAGACCACGTTTTCCTCGGTGTCGTGGAACTGGTGGCCGCTTACCGGCTTTGAAAACCGCATCGCGAAGTACAGCTGGCGACCCGGTGCCCAGCCGCGCGTTTCGCGAAAGCCGGTCAGCGTGCCGTCGGGACGCAGGCGCAGTCGCGACCACTGCACCTTGCCCGGGTAGTCGTACATGCTGGTGCGCATGTCGACGAGCACGTGCGCGGGTTTGCCCTTGGGGAAGCGATAGCGATGCACGCCGACGCGCGGGCTGGCGGTGAGTTCGGCGCGAATGCCGTAGTCCTGTAGCGTCACCGCGTAATAGCCGGGCTCTGCGCGTTCGTCCTTGTGGTCGAAGCGCGAGGTGTAACCGCTGCCGGGCTTGTCGATGTCGCCGCGTTCGAGCTTCACCTCGCCCGCGATGGGCATCACCAGCACGTCGCCCAGGTCCGAATGCCCGGTGCCGGAGAAATGCGTGTGCGAGAACCCGACGATGGTGTGGTCGTCATACCGGTAGCCGGCTGCCCAGCCGTAGCCTTCCTTGCGCGATTTGATCTGCGTGTCGGGGCTGAGCTGCACCATGCCGAAGGGCACCGTCGCGCCGGGGAAGGTATGGCCTTCGCCGCCGGTGCCGATGAAGGGATCGACCGAGGCGAACGCCTTCGCGCCCGCGCCACCGGCGGGCGTCGCCGCGGCAGCGAGCCCGCTGGCCAGCGCCAGGGCAGCGCCGGCCAGGCGCAGGGAATGGGAACGGGCACGACGGGACATGGGCGCTCCTGGATCGGATTCGGGCGCGGCTTGGCCGCGATTTGGATCGTTCTAAACGCCGGACCGTAGCACGGGAAGCCGAGCCTGCTCATGTTGCGGTGCAAGATTGCGCCCGATGCCCCGCCCACGCAGGATGCCGGATTTAGAACGATCCAAATGCCGGAGCCAAGCTGGTGACTGCCCCCGCCATTCGCGGCCGCGTGACGCTGACCGACATCGCCGACGCCTGCGACCTCTCGCGCGCGACGGTGTCGCTGGTGCTGCGCGGCAGCCCGCTGGTGAACGTGGACACGCGCGCGCGGGTGGAGGCCGAACTCAAGCGCCAAGGCTACGTCTATCACCGCGGTGCGGCGAACCTGCGGCGCAAGGTGTCGTCCACCGTCGCGCTGGTCATCAACGACCTGTCGAACCCGTTCTTCGCCGAATTCGCCGCGGGCGTGGACGAAGCGCTCGCCGCCGCCGGCTACGTCACGCTGCTCGGCAGCACGGGCGAATCGAGCGAACGCCAGCAGGCGGTGCTCACGTCGCTGCTTGAACACGATCCGGCCGGCATCATCCTCTCGCCCGCCGAGGGCAGCGATGCGGCGCGGCTGCGTCCACTGCTCGCCTCGCGTACGCCGATGCTGGTGTTCAACCGCATGCTGGGCGAGGAATGGGACTACCTCGCGCTCGACAACGCACACGGTGCGCGCCTGGCGACGGAACACCTGCTCGCGCAGGGCCATCGCCGCATCGCCTTCTTCGGCGGGCACGGCGAGTCCAGCTCGTGTTCCGAACGTCGCAAGGGCTGGCATGCGGCGCTTGCCGAGGCGGGCATCACGCCGGAACCGCAATGGATCGTCGAATGCGCACCCACGCGCCTCGAAGCCGCGCGGCAGACGGGTGCGCTTCTCGTGCGCGATCCCGCGCCGACGGCGGCCGTCTGTTACAACGACGCCGTCGCGCTGGGGCTCATCGCCGGCCTTTCCACGCGCGGGCGCCGCGCCGGACATGACTTCGCGGTCACCGGATTCGATGACATTCCCGAAGCCAGCGTCAGCGCGCCGCCGCTTACGACCATTGCGGTCGATCCGCGCGCACGCGGCCGCCAGGCGGCGGAGTTGATCCTGGAGCGCCTGCAGGATCCGTCAACGCCCGCAGCAACCACCATCGCCCCCGTGCGCCTGAACGTGCGCGCGAGCAGCCAGCTCACCCTGCCCGGAGACGCCGCATGAGCGGTCGACCAATGTCCAACCGCACCGCCATCGCGGTGCTCACGATGATCTTCTTCACCTGGGGCGCGCTGACCAGCCTCAACGACGTGCTGATTCCGCATCTGAAAGCCGTGTTCGAGATGAACTACGCGCAGACGATGCTGATCCAGTTCACCTTCTTCAGTACGTACCTGCTGATGTCGGTGCCGGCGGGCAAGGTCGTGGCAGTCGCCGGCTACAAGCGCAGCATCGTCATCGGGTTGTGCGTGGCGGGCGTGGGTGCGCTGACATTCTTCCCGGCGGCGAAGATCCCGTCGTATCCCTTGTTCCTGTTCGCGTTGTTCGTGCTGGCCAGCGGCATCACGTTGCTGCAGGTGTCGGCAAACCCGTACATCGCGCTGCTGGGCGATTCGCAGACCGCGTCGAGCCGACTGACGCTGGCGCAGGCGCTGAACTCCGCCGGCCATACGCTCGCACCGCTGCTGATCGGGCCGCTGATCCTGTCGGTCGCGGTGATCGGCGCCGCGGACCTGGCGCTGATGCCCGAAGCGCAGCAGACGGCGTATCGCGTCGCGCAGGCGGAATCCGTGCAGCTGCCTTACCTGGGCATCGCGGCGGGACTGTTCCTGCTGGCGGTGTTCGTCGTGCTGTTCCGCCTGCCCGCGCTGACGGAGGCGACCGAGCGCGCCGACCACCAGCGCCACACGTTCGGCGAAGTGCTGCGTCATCGCCACCTGCGCTTCGGCGTGGTGGGCATCTTCGTGTACGTCGGCGCGGAAGTGGCGATCGGCAGCTTCCTCATCAACTACATCAGTGATCCGCGCATCGGCGCGCTCGATGCCGCCACGGCCACGCGCTACGTCGCCTGGTACTGGGGCCTGGCGATGGCCGGACGCTTCATCGGTTCGTTCCTGCTGCGCCGCATCGAACCGCGCGTGCTGCTGGGATTCTTCGCGATCGGCGCGATGGCGCTGCTTGCGACGACGATCCTCACTGAAGGGCACGTCGCCGTGTGGAGCGTGGTGGCGATCGGGCTGTTCAACTCGATCATGTTCCCGACGATCTTCACGCTCGGCATCGATGGCCTTGGGCCGATGACGAGCAAGGCGTCGAGCCTGCTGGTGATGGCGATCGTGGGCGGTGCGGTGGTGCCGCTGCTGCAGGGACTGCTGGCCGATCGCATCGGCGTGCAGCTCGCCTTCGCCCTGCCCCTGGTGTGTTACGCGTTCGTCGCGTGGTACGGGTTCAGTGGCGCCCGGCGTGTCCATGCGGATGTCGAGGCCGTACCGGTGACGCAGGCATGAGTGCAGTGGTCAAGCGCGACGCGATCGTCTGCTTCGGCGAGGCGTTGATCGACTTCCTGGCCCTGCCCGCACTGCCGGGGCAGCCGCGACATTTCGTCGAGTTCGCTGGTGGCGCGCCCGCCAACGTCAGCGCGGCGGTCGCCCGCATGGGCGGCAATGCGCGCTTCGTCGGCATGCTGGGCGTCGACATGTTCGGCGAGTTCCTGATGTCGCAGCTGCGCGCGTTCGGCGTGGATACGCGATTCACCGTGCATACCAGCGCCGCGCGCACGGCACTTGCATTCGTATCGCTGGACGAAGAAGGCGAACGCAGCTTCAGCTTCTACCGACCGCCTGCGGCCGACCTGCTGTTCCGCGTCGATCATTTCCGCAGCGAATGTTTTACCGATGCAGCGCTGCTTCATGTTTGTTCGAACAGCCTGACCGAGGCGGAGATCGCGCACACCACTGTCGCCGGCATGCAGCTGGCGCGCGAGTACGGCGCGCTGGTGAGCATGGACCTGAACCTGCGACCGTCGCTGTGGCCAGAGGGCTTCGATGCGGCGCCGCGTTTGTGGGAAGCGCTGGCCGAAGCTGACATCATCAAGCTGTGCCGCAGCGAAGCCGATTTCCTGATCCGCCGCGCCGGCCATCACGATGCGATGCTGCAGCGTCTGTGGCAGGGCCATGCGCGACTGGTGCTGATCACCGACGGCGCCAGGCCGGTGCGCTGGTTCACGCGCTCCATGCAGGGACAGGCGCCGGCGTTCAAGGTAAGCGCAGTGGATACGACGGCCGCGGGCGATGCGTTCGTCGCCGGCCTGCTGTTGCGCGTGGTGGAGAGCGGTGTGAGCGCCGACAACTTCGATGCGTTCATCGCGGACGAGCCTGCCGTCTCCGAAGCCCTGCGCCATGCGGCAGCGGCAGGCGCCCTGGCGGCGACGAAGCACGGTGCGTTTGCCGCGATGCCCACGCGCGATGACATCCAGACCCTTCTGCGGAGCGACGCATGACATCCGAAACGACGCCCGACTTCCGCAGCGAAGCCTTCCTGCTGGCGCACATCGCCGACACGATGGCGTTCTACCATCCGCGCGCGATCGACCCGAACGGCGGCTTCTTCCACTACTTCCGCGATGACGGCACCGTCTATGACCAATCGCACCGCCACCTCGTAAGCAGCACGCGTTTCGTCTTCAACTACGCGATGGCAGCACGCGAGTTCGACAACGCGCAGTACCTCGCTGCGGCGCGGCATGGCCTTGCATACCTGCGCAATGTGCATCGCGATGCAGGCAGTGGCGGCTACGCGTGGACGATCCTCGATGGTGTCGCGGAGGATCGCACCAACCATTGCTATGGCGTGGCGTTCGTCCTGCTGGCGTACTCGACGGCGCTGAAGGCGGGCATCGACGATGTGACGCCCTGGATCGACGAAACCTGGGACCTGCTCGAGTCGCGATTCTGGGACGCGCAGGCCGGGCTGTATCGCGATGAAGCCGACGCGCAGTGGACATTCTCCGACTACCGCGGCCAGAACGCCAACATGCACATGTGCGAGGCGATGCTGGCTGCTTACGAGGCCACGCGGCAATCGCGCTTCCTCGATCGGGCATTGACGCTTGCCGACCACATGACACGGCGTCAGGCAGCGAAGGCCGGCGGACTGGTGTGGGAACACTACGATCGCGAGTGGAACGTCGACTGGGACTATCACCGCGACGACCCGAAGCACCTGTTCCGTCCGTGGGGTTACCAGCCTGGCCATCAGACCGAATGGGCGAAGCTGCTCGTGATCCTCGACGGCCACCTGTGCGAACGGGGCACGCCGGCGGACTGGCTGGTCGGTACCGCACGCCATCTGTTCGACGTTGCGACACAGCGCGCGTGGGACGCGCAGTCTGGCGGGCTTTGCTATGGCTTTGGCCTGGCGCCCGATTTCGCCGTCTGCGACGAGGACAAGTATTTCTGGGTGCAGGCCGAATCGCTTGCGGCGGCGGCGCGACTGGCCGATGCCAGCGGCGATGCACGCTACTGGGAGTGGTACGACAAGCTGTGGGCGTACTCGTGGCAACACTTCGTCGATCACGAACACGGTGCGTGGTATCGCATCCTGGATCGCCGCAACCATAAGTACAGCGACGAGAAGAGCCCGGCCGGAAAGACCGACTACCACACGATGGGCGCCTGCTACGACGTCCTGACCGTCCTGCGTACCCGCGGAGAACGTTGATGCGACTGCACGCTGCGTTGTTGTCCCTGCTTGTGTTTCCCATGATAGGCGTCGCGGCCGAAGCCAGGTCGTCGGATGTCGAGTTCAGCGACGCCAGGGCCGCGCGCACCGCGGAGGAAGTCAAAGGCCAGTTCATGCACGCATGGCGCGGGTATCGCGAGTACGCGTGGGGACATGACGGGCTCAAGCCGCTGAGCAACCAGCCGGCCGACTGGTACGGCGAACCGCTGTTGATGACGCCGGTCGATGCGCTGGACACCATGATCCTGATGGGTCTGGACAAGGAGGCGAACGAGGCTCGCGAACTGATAGCGACGAAGCTGTCGTTCGATCGCGATCTGGACGTGAAGCATTTCGAAGTGGTGATCCGCCTGCTGGGCGGGTTGCTGTCGAGTTATCAGCTGAGCGGCGACCAGCGCCTGCTTGCGCTGGCCGACGACCTCGGCACGCGACTGCTGCCCGCGTTCGATTCACCGACGGGCCTTCCGTACGTCTACGTCAACCTGCGCACCGGCAAGGCGCATGGCAACGAGAGCAACCCCGCCGAGGCCGGCACGTTGCTGCTGGAGTACGGCACGCTCAGCAAGCTCACCGGCAAGCCGGTGTTCTATGAGAAAGCCAAGCGCGCGCTGGTGGAAACCTACAAGCGCCGCTCGAAGATCGGCCTGGTCGGCGAGCGCTTCGACGTGACGACGGGCAAGTGGACGAACACGCGCAGCCACGTGGGCGCGCGCATCGATTCGTACTACGAGTACCTGTGGAAGTGCTGGACGCTGTTCGGCGACGAGGACTGCCACGCGATGTGGGAGGAAAGCATCGCCGCGGCCAATCGCTACTATCCCGAGGAAGTCGATGGCGCGCTGTGGGTCGGGCATGTCGACATGGAAAGCGGCGAGCGCGTGGCAAGCCGCTACGGCGCGCTCGACGCGTTCTGGCCGGGCCTTCTCGCGCTCTCGGGCGACGTGGCGCAGGCGCGCCGGCTGCAGGACTCTTCGTTCGCGATGTGGCGCAAATGGGGCATCGAGCCGGAAGCCTACGACTATCGCAAGGGCGAGGTGACCTCGGCGGGTTATCCGCTGCGACCGGAGATCATCGAGTCGGCGTGGTATCTCAACCGCCTCACCGGCGATGCGAAGTACCGCGCAATGGGTCGCGAGATGTTCGACGACTTCGTGCGTTACACGCGCACAAACTCCGGCTTCGCGACGCTGGGCAGCGTGATCACGAAGGAGCAGGAGGACGACATGGAAAGCTTCGTCCTCGCCGAGACGTTCAAGTACTTCTACCTGCTGTTCGCGCCGCCGCAGACGCTGGACCCGGCCAAGGTCGTGCTGACCACCGAGGCGCATCCGCTGCGGCGCACGTGGTAGCGACTCAGCTGATCACGCCGAAGATCACCAGCGCGACGACGACCGGCAGGATCACCACGATCGCGACGACGCAGCAAAGCAATCCGACGCCGAATGCGCGCCAGTTCGAGTAGGTACGATTGCTCGCCTTGTACTCCTCGATGCGATCGCCCTGCAGGTGCTTGGCGAGGTGTGAGGCGGCGATCAGCTGCGGCAGCGTAAAGACGAAAGCCGGAATCTTCTCGGGCACCACCAGCACGATCGCGACGAGGAGTACGGTCGCGATCGCGCCGTACAGGATGGCCTGTTGCGCACGGCCGGCATCGCCCAGCGCGCGGTAGTTGCGCGAGATCAGCCAGCCGGTCGCCAGCGGCGTCCCCATGAACGTGCCGATCACGATGCCCGAGACCCGGTACAGCCGGGCACCTTGTTCGGGCACGGCAGCCTCGATCGGCGCGGCAACCGGACTGCGGTACGGATTCGTGTCTTCCATCGGATTCCCCTTCCGACGACCGCCCCCTGCGGCCGGATTCGAGCTTACGGCATCGGGTGCGCGTCACGCTGCTGACAGCACGCTGTCAGCGTCCGGCGCCCATGCTGGTCGTCCCAACCGAAGGAGCACCCCGTGGACACGAAGACCAACGATATCGCCCAGGTCGCACACCGCCTCGTGGAACTGTGCCGCACCGGCCAGTACGACCAGGCGCACCAGGAGCTGTACGCGCAGGATGCGGTCAGCATCGAAGGCGACGGGCAGAACGGCGAATCGATCGCCCGTGGCATGGACGCGATCCGCGAGAAGGGCAAGCAGTGGGCCGACAACCTCGTCGAGGTGCATGGCGGCAGCGTGAGTGATCCGGTTATCGCCGACGGCTGGTTCAGTGTCGCGATGGGACTGGACGCGACGTACAAGGACATGGGCCGCGTGGCGATGAAGGAAATCGCCGTGTACCAGGTGCGCGACGGCAAGATCACGCACGAGCAGTTCTTCTACAACGCCGGCAAGGAGTAACGCACCGGGACGGACCAACCGCCCCGTGGAGGTCGCCATGAATGCGGAACCGTCCACGCCTTCCACCAACAATGGCTGGAAGACCTGCAGCCGCGGACACAAGTACCGCGGCGCCGGGCCCTGCCCGGTCTGCTGGCCCGGCGGCGCCGCACGGAAGCGGGCGCCGAAAACAACGAAGCCCCGCTGAGCGGGGCTTCGTGATCGAACATCGGCGGACGTTGAAGCGTCAGTCGATATCGAGGAACGAACGCAGCTGTTCCGAACGGCTCGGGTGACGCAGCTTGCGCAGCGCCTTGGCTTCGATCTGGCGGATGCGCTCACGCGTGACATCGAACTGCTTGCCGACCTCTTCCAGCGTGTGGTCGGTGTTCATGTCGATGCCGAAGCGCATGCGCAGCACCTTGGCTTCGCGCGGCGTGAGGCCGGCGAGGACGTCGCGCACGGTCTCGGTCAGGTTGATGTTGGTCGTCGCCTCGACCGGGGACTCGATGTTCGTGTCCTCGATGAAATCGCCCAGATGGGAATCCTCGTCGTCGCCGATCGGGGTTTCCATCGAGATCGGTTCCTTGGCGATCTTCATGACCTTCCGGATCTTGTCCTCCGGCATGTCCATTTCCTTCGCCAGCTCTTCCGGAGTCGCTTCGCGGCCGTACTGCTGGAGCATCTGGCGGCTGATGCGGTTGAGCTTGTTGATCGTCTCGATCATGTGCACCGGGATACGGATGGTGCGCGCCTGATCGGCGATCGAACGGGTGATGGCCTGGCGGATCCACCACGTGGCGTAGGTCGAGAACTTGAAGCCGCGACGGAACTCGAACTTGTCCACGGCCTTCATCAGGCCAATGTTGCCTTCCTGGATCAGGTCGAGGAACTGCAGGCCGCGGTTGGTGTACTTCTTGGCGATGGAGATCACCAGGCGCAGGTTCGCCTCGACCATCTCCTTCTTCGCCTTGCGCGCCTTGGCTTCGCCATAGGCCATCTGGCGGGAGATGTCCTTGATGTCGGCCAGCGTCAGGTAGGAGGACTTCTCGATCTCCATCGTCGCTTCCTGCTCGGCGATGATCTGATCCTTCACGTCGCGCAGGCCCGAGGACCACTTCTGCTTGCGCTTGAGCAGCTCGTCCACCCACTCCAGGTTGGTCTGGTTGCCTTCCCAGGCGCGGATGAAGTCCTTGCGCGGCATCTTCGCGACGCGCGTGGACAGGTCGAGGATGCGGCGCTCGCGATCCTTGATGCCATTGACCACTTCACGCAGGCCACGGACCAGGACGTCGGTCAGCGGCAGCGGAAGCTTGAAGGTCACGAACACCGCGGCCATGTCCTCGCGCAGCTTCAGCACCGACTTGTGGCCGGCACCGTGCTTGGCGTGGGCCTTGAGGAACTTCTGGTAGTTGTCGGCCAGCGATTCCATGCGAGCGGCGACTTCGACCGGATCCGGGCCGCTGACCACTTCCTCGGTCTCGCCTTCGGCGACTTCTTCCTCGTCCTCGTCGGACTCGGCATCGGCGTCGGCGGCTTCGGCCACGACGGGCGCCGGCGGTTCCGGCACTTCGTCCAGGTGGTCGTTGAAGCCGACGATGATCTCGGCCAGGCGCTTCTTGCCGGCCTTGTGCTGTTCGTAGTCTTCCAGGATCGAGGCGATCGTCGCCGGGAACACGCCCAGCGAGGCCTGCACCTGGCCGAGGCCTTCCTCGATGCGCTTGGCGATGGCGATTTCGCCTTCGCGGGTAAGCAGCTCGACCGTGCCCATCTCGCGCATGTACATGCGCACGGGGTCGGTCGTGCGGCCACCTTCGCCGTCCAGCGCGGTCAGCGCTGCGGCGGCTTCTTCGGCGGCGGTGTCGTCGACTTCACGGTTGCCCGTGCCGCCGTCGGCAAGCAACAGCGTTTCGGCATCGGGGGCCACTTCGTGGACCTCGATACCCATGCCGTTGATCATGCCGATGATGTCTTCGATCTGCTCGGCATCGACCAGGTCGTCGGGCAGGTGGTCGTTGACCTCGGCATAGGTCAGGTAGCCCTGCTCCAGGCCCTTGCTGATCAACTGCTTGATATCGGAGGAGGGGGGCTGACGTTCGTTGGCCATGCTTGCGCCACCGCGCTAATGGGAAGGGATGGGGAACGTTCCAGTATATCAGGCCGACCGGGTCAGGGCCGGTCTCAGGACCGTAGGAGGAAGGTAACCGGGCCGTCGTTGACCAGGCTGATCACCATATGGGCACCGAACCGCCCCGTTTCCACCCCCCCGGAATGTTTTTGTCTGCAGATGCCGACCAGCCGGCTGAACAACGGTTCAGCCGCTTCGGGCGCGGCGGCCGTGCTGAAGCCCGGTCGCATGCCGCTGCCGGTGTCGGCCGCCAGGGTGAACTGGCTCACCAGCAGCAGGCCGCCGCCGGTCTGGTTCAGGCCCAGGTTCATGCGCCCGTCCCCGTCAGCGAATACACGGTATCCGAGCAGCCGGTCGGCCATCCGCGCGATCTGTGCGTCGCCGTCGCCGGGCTCCACGCCCACCAGCGCGAGCAGGCCCGGGCCGATGGCCCCCACGATTTCGTCGTCCACCCGGACGCTGGCTTCGGTCACGCGCTGGATCAAGGCGAGCATGGGGCTCCGTGGCGGATCGGATGGAGCATGGATGCTGGCGAGCCGGGCGCGACGGGTCAACCGGCGCCAACAGGCGCGCCGTTAGACTGAATGGATGAACCGCTTCGCCGCACGCCTGCTGTACTTCGTCGCCGCCCTGATCGGCCGCCTCCCGTGGCCCGTACTGCTGCGCCTGGGTGATGCGCTCGCGGCGTGGTGGCGCTGGCGCGACGTGCGCGAAAGCCGCGTCGCCCGGATCAATCTCGAACTCGCCTACCCCGACCTGCTGCCGGCGGAACGGCAGGCGTTGCATGCGGCGATCCTGCGCACCACCGCGCGCCAGGTGCTGGAAACCATCCGCCTGTGGACCCGCCCGCATGCGGAGAACCTGGACCTGCTGCGCGAGCAGCACGGCACCGCCCTGATGGACGCGGCCATCGCGGCCGGCCGCGGCGTCATCATCGCCGCCCCGCACCACGGCAACTGGGAGCTGCTGAACCAGTGGCTGGCGTGGCGCACGCGACTGGCGATCCTGTACCGGCCGCCGGAGTCGGAGGTGGTCGAACACTTCCTCAACCTGGTGCGCGCCGACCACGAACAGCCCGGCAGCGAGGAGCGCGTCACCCAGGTCCGTGCCGAAGGGCCGGCGATCCGCCAGCTGTTCAAGCGCCTCAACGACGGCGGTGTCGTCGGCATCCTGCCCGACCAGCAGCCCAAGGCCGGCGACGGCGAGTTCGCACCGTTCTTCGGCGTGCAGGCGCTGACGATGACGCTGCTGGGCCGCCTCGCCTCGCGCACGGGCGCGGCCGTGCTGTTCGCCTGGTGCGAACGCATCGACACGCACGCAGGCCATCCGGGGTTCGCGTTGCATCTGCACGCCGCGCCGGAGGCCGTATCCGATCCCGACCCGAAGGTCGCCGTTGCCGCGCTCAATGCGGCGGTGGAAGCCATCGCCCGTCGCGATCCGGCGCAATACCAGTGGACCTACAAACGCTATACGCTCAGGCCGCCGGGTTCAGGGGAAGAGAACCCGTACTGGAACCGCTGACGGCGTGTGCCGTCGCGAATGCGCAACGGAGCGAGATGATGGCCGACCACGACGAAGCCGCCGCGGCGGCCGCACCGCCCACGCAATGGCATCCCCTGCCCGACCGCGCGCGACTGCCCAGCATGCTCACGCCGGTGCTGCCCTTCGCGCTGCCCGGCATGGTGGGCGGCTTCGTGCTGGCCGGCGTGTTCGGGCTGTGGTTCGCGCCACCAGCGCTGGCACTGCTCGGCGCCGGCGTGGGGGCGTGGATCGGGCTCAAGCATTACCGCAGCACCTTCTGGCGGCTGGACGAAGACGGCCTGGCCGTCCGTCGCGGCCGGATGTGGCAGCGGGAAACCCGCGTGCCCGCGACGCGCGTCCAGCACCTGGACCTCAAGCGCGGGCCGCTCCAGCGCCAGCGTGGCCTGGCGACACTGGTCGTGCATACGGCCGGCACGCGCCACAGCGCGGTGACGGTGCCGCACCTGGATGCCGACGACGCCGAACGCCTGCGCGACCTCCTCTCGCGGCAGATCGATGCCGATGACGACGCCTGATCCCGCCGCGCCGTTGCCCGAGGCGACGCCGGACGCGACGGTGGCGGCCGAACGCCGCCTGCATCCGATGTCATGGCTGTTCGTGCTGGTGCAGCAGCTCAAGCAGTTCGTGCTGCCGCTGGTCGTGCTGCTGGTGTTCGGTCGCGGCGACCGCAACGAACTGTGGCCGCTGATCGGCGTCGCCGTGCTGGTCGTGCTGTCGCTATGGCAATACTTCACCTACCGCTATGGCGTGGCCGGCGACAGGCTGGTGGTGCGCAGCGGTCTGTTCGAACGCAGCCTGCGGGTGATTCCGTTCGCGCGCATCCACAATGTCGCGGTCCAGCAATCGGCGCTGCACCGCCTGTTCGGCGTGGCCGAAGTGCGACTGGAGTCGGCCGGCGGCAGCAAGCCCGAAGCGCAGATGCGCGTGCTCAAGCTCGACGATGCGCTGGCGCTGGAGGCGCTGGTGCGTCATCGCGGCGCGGCGGCAGCGGCGATCGCGAACGAACCCGAGGCCGCCACGCTGCTGGCGTTGGGAGTTGGCGAAGTCGTCCGGGTGGGGCTGGTGTCGAACCGGGGACTGATCGTCGTCGCAGCCGCGTTCGCGGCGATCGTGCAGATCAGCCAGCGCGCGGTCGTCAACACGTTCCAGTCGGTGGGCAAGTGGCTGTTCGGCTTCGCGGGCGAACATCACTTCGGCCTCGCGCAATACGCGGTTTCGGCGCTGGCGGTGCTGCTGTTGGCCGTCCTGGTGCTGCGCGGGTTTTCGATCCTGCTGGCATTGCTGCAGTACTACGGCTTCCGCCTGAGCGAGACCGGCCGTCGCCTCACGGTCGAACGTGGCCTGCTCGCGCGCTGGCGCACCAGTGCCTCACGCCGACGCATCCAGGCCTGGACCCTGCGCGAAGGCACTCTGCACCGCCTGCTGAAGCGCCGCAGCCTCGAGGTCGATACCGCCGTCGCCGAGGAACAGCAGCAACAGCGCGCATTGCGCGAACTGGCGCCGATCGCGACGCCCGCCGCGTGCGATGCACTGATCGAACATCTGCTGCCGCGCGCGGGCTGGTCGAGTCTCGCCTGGCAGGCGCTACCGGCATCGAACTGGTGGCGGCTGGTGTTGCCGACGATCCCCGTCGTCATCGCCATCACCATCGCCGCGACGTGGCGCGTCGGCGCATGGGGCCTGCTGGTGCTGGCTTGGCTGCCGTGGGCGGCGTTCGTCGCGTATCGGCGCGCACAGCGCATGGCCTATGCGGCCAACGCCGAGGTGATCGCCGTGCGCGAGGGCTGGTGGACGCGGCACTGGCGCTTCGCCGAACTGGACAAACTCCAGGCGTTGCAGCTGACACGTTCGCCACTGGATCGTCGCTGTGGCACGGCGACCCTGCATCTGGATACCGCGGGCGCCGGCGCGTTGTCGCCGCAGCTGAGCGTCCGCTTCCTGCCGCTGGAGGAGGCGCAGGCGCTCTATGCCTCGCTCTCGCGCACGCTCGCCCGGCGGCCCCTGCGCTGGTAATGCTTCAGCCGGCCGGGCCCCAGTAACCCAGCTCGCGGCGGATCTGCATGCCGCGCAACCACGACGACAGCGGCTTGCGACGCAGGCGGCCCAGGTCGCCACGCAGGAGCGCCTGTGTGGCTTCGATCACGCGCTCGCTCGATTGACCATCGCGATAGGGATGGATCGCATCGCCATACGCGGCGATGGCCGCCTTCAGCGCGTCATCCGGCGCGAACGCCCGCGCGAGCATTTCCGGCAACCGCGCCGGATCGTCGAAGTCGATCATGTGCGGCTTCGGCGCGCGGTTGCGGAACGTCACCACCGGTTTGCGCTGCACGACGAACTCCGACACCACCGATGTCGTATCCGCCAACAGGACGTCCGCCGCCCGCTGCGCGGTGACCAGTTGCTCGGTCTCGAAGAACGTCGCGTTCGGGCCGGCGAGCGAGCGGTAACGTTCGAACAGCTCCGGCGAACACTTGGGGTGCAGCGTCAGCAACCAGTAACGATCGCCGCGTGCGACCTCCGCCGCGATCGCGTCGAACAGGTGCGGGGCGGCGCTCAGGCGTTCGGTGAAGGTGGAGGCGAACATCACCACCGGCCGGGCGCCGGCCGGCGCGCGCATCGCCGCCGCGGCGCCGGCATCGTCGCGGAACAGCGGATCGAGCTTGGGCCAGCCGGTTTCCACCACCGCGAAATGGCCCGCCTGCGCGGCCAGCGACAGGAAAGGCGCGGTGGTGGCCGGGCCCTGCGTGCAGTACAGGTCGAACAGGCCGCGCACGCGGAAGTGGCCACGCTCGTCGGAGCGTTTCTCCACGTTGAAGCCGTGGAACAGCTGCACCTTCGCGCCCGAAACGAACGTCGGCACCCAGTTGGCCGCGCTGAACACGGCCACCGGTTTCAGCGCGACCGCCTCGCGCAGGCCTATCATGCGCACCGGCGACGGCAGCGCGGCTCCCGCGGCGCCGTCGACGAACCAGGCGTGAACGCCGTATCCCGCGGCTTGCAGCGCCTGCGCCAGCGGTTGCAGGATGGGCAGCGCGTACCGCTCGCTCGCGAACAACAGGGTGTCGGCCATCAACGCTTCCTCGGATCCATCGCTGCAGGGCTCACCGCTTGCCGCGCCACGCGCGGGCGGCGGCACGCCCCTGTCGGCCTGCATTATCGCGTTCAACGAAGCCGACCGCATCGGCGACTGCATCGCCTCGCTCGCGTTCTGCGACGAAGTGGTCGTGGTCGACTCGCATTCCACCGATGCGACGGCGCAGATCGCCGCACGCCTGGGCGCGCGCGTGATCCAGCGCCCGTTCGACGGGTTCCGCAGCCAGAAGCAGTTCGCCATCGACCAGGCCGCGCACGACTGGGTGCTGTGCCTGGACGCCGACGAACGCGTCGGCGACGCGCTGCGTACGGCGATCGAAGCCGAACGCGCCCGAGGCTTCGAGGGCGCCGCCGGCTATCGTTTCGCACGACTGAGCGAATACTTCGGCAAATTCCTGCGCCACGGCAACGCGTATCCGGATCGCGTGCTGCGCCTGTTCGACCGCCGCCGCGGCGGCTGGCGCGGCAAGCGGGAAGTGCACGAAGCAGCCAGCGTCGATGGTGCGGTGCGCACGCTGCCAGGCGACCTGATCCACTACCCGTACCGCTCGCTCCAGGCACAGCTGCAGAAAACGCAACGTTACGCGCGCATGATGGCCGAGCACGATTTCGCGCGGGGAAAGCGGGCCACGCTGGGCAAGCTGATCCTCTCGCCGGCGTGGCGGTTCTGGCGCGGGTACCTGCTGCGCGGCGGCTTCCTCGACGGCTGGCACGGCCTGGTCTACGCCTACGTCCGCGCGAACTACGTGCGGCAGAAAACCATCATGTTGTGGCTGTTGCAGAACGGCCGCCCGATCAGCGATCCCAGCTCATGAACGCCATACAGACCCCGCGCGTCAGCATCGTCATCTCCACCTACAACTGGCCGCAGGCGCTGGAACTGGCGCTGGAAGCGCTGTCGCGCCAGACGTTGTTGCCACACGAGGTGATCGTCGCCGACGACGGTTCGCGCGATGACACGCGGCAGATGCTCGAACGCCTCGCCCGCGACTATCCGGTGCCGCTGCGCCACAGCTGGATCGAGGACAAGGGGTTCCGCCTGGCGCTGGCGCGCAATCGCGCCATCGCCGCGACCACGGGCGACTACGTGCTGATCCTCGATGGCGACATGCTTCCGCATCCGAAGTTCGTCGAGGACCAGGTGCGCGCCGCGCAGCGCGGCAGCTTCGTGCAGGGCATGCGCGTGCTGACCGACGAAACCGGGCGCGACCGCCTGTTGTCGCGCGAAGTGCAGCAGCTTGGCTTCTTCGATCGCGGCCTGACCAGGCGCCGGCACACGCTGCGCATTCCGGCGCTGGCGGCGCTGTCGCTGCGCGTGACGCGCAACCAGAAGACCAGCTCGATCAAGGGCTGCAGCCAGGCGTGGTGGCGCGAGGACCTGGTCGCGCTGAACGGTTTCGACGAACGCTTCGAAGGCTGGGGCCGCGAGGACAAGGACCTTGCCGTGCGCGCGTTCCACCACGGACTGATGCGCCGGATGCTGCGCTTTGGCGGTCTGGCGACGCATCTGTACCACCGCGAACGCCACGAGGACGGCGCCAGCCCGAACGACCCGTTGCTGGCCGACACGAAGGCGACCCGGCGCGTGCGCAGCCCGCTGGGGCTGGACCGGCATCTGCAGGAGTTCGCGCAGGCGCCGCTACCGGACCTGCGCGACAGCGTCCGCAGCTAGCGCGCCGGCGTTACTCGCACCCCGCCGCGGCCTCGCCCGGCACGAGGGTCCAACCACGCCGGTTCGCGTTGCCCAGATGCTGCGTGCGCGCCGCGTCGATGCAGGGCGCCAGCGCCACGTCCTGCACCAGCAACCAGCGCTTTCCTGGCGCCTCGCGCTGCCAGCGCAGGCCGCGCTGCATCTGTTCGTCGAAGTCGACCTTGAAGCCGAACTCGGCGACGCGGCGATCGGCCATCAACAGGTTCTGTTCGCGCCATGCGACCAGGCCCAGTTCCGCATCCGGACCGATGCGCTGGCCGACGTCGGTCATCAGGCCGCGCGCGGAGGAAGAATCGTTGAGCAGCGGGGCGAGCATCAACCCGAAGGCGACCCACAGGCCCGACAGCAGCGCGACCATCCCCGCGAACGGGCGGCGACGCCCCGTCCAGAGCAGGCACAGCACGCCCCACACGCCGATCGCGGTGATGCAGATCGCCAGTGCGGTCGATTCGCCTTGCAGGCCGCGCTCCTCGACGAACCGGCGCTCGAAACCCGGATCGCCGAACCACATCGCCAATCCGCCCAGCAGCATCACGAAGGAGAACACAGCGGTGAACCCGAACGCGGTGCGGCGCACGGCTACCTTGCGCATCAGCCCCGGCAGCAGCGGACCGAGCGCCAGCGCCATCATCGGCAGCGCCGGCAGGATGTACATGTCGCGCTTGCCGGCCGGAATGCTGAAGAACACGATCACCAGCGCCCACCACGCCAACGGCAGCAGGTAGCGCGGATCGCGGCGACGCAGGCGACGGCGCCATGCCGGAATGGCCCACGGCAATGCCAGCGCCGTCGGCAGCCACATCGTCGCCATCACTTCCAGGAAGTACCACAGCGGTTGGCCGTGATCCCATGACGCGCCGTAACGCTTGGCGGTCTGGCGAAGGAGGATGTCGTCCATGTAGGCGCGGTACTCCGGCCCGGCATGACCCATCGCGGCGATCACCATCGGCACCAGCCACACGCACGCGGCCAGCACGAACGCCAGCGGCCCGAGCCAGAAACGCGCATCGCGCACGTGCACCTTCACGTTCCAGCCGCGCAGCGACGCGAAGCCCGCCGGCACCAGCATCAGCAACGCGAGGACGCCCACGCCCTTGCTGATGACGCCCAGCGCCGCGGCCGCCCAGCCGAGCATCCACATCGGCCAGTTGGGCCCCTGGTTTCGCGCCGTCTGCAGGACATGGCGCAGCAGGCCGTAGTTGCCCAGCGTGATCCAGAACACCACCAGCGGATCGATCTGCGCCTTCTTCGCCTGCCACGTGAACTGCAGCGCGAACAGCAGCGCGTAGCCGGCGTAGATGCCCACGCGGCGTGTCCAGAGTCGCGACCCAAGGTCGACCACGCACCACAACGTGCCCAGGGCGGCGAGCAGCGACGGCAACAGGAAGGCGACGCGCCAGTTGCCGAAGATCGTGTATGCGATGGCCTGAAGCCACATGAAGACCGGCGGCTTGTCCGAGTACAGCTCATGGCCGCGATGCGGGAACAGCCAGTCCCCGCTCTCGATCATCTGTTTGGCGACCAGCGTGAAACGCGGTTCGTCCGCCGGCCATGGATCGCGCAGGCCCAGGCCCGCGCCGAGCACGAGCAGGGCGATGATCCAGAACAGCCAGGTGTCGCGGGAGCGGGAGGTGGTCGGCAGCATGCGCGGATGATATCCGCGCGATGTAATGGGAACGTCGGAATCGATCGCGTGGCCGCCCGCTCGTCCGGTCACGTCAGGCCGGGCGCTTCCTCAGCCGCGCGTAATAGAACCCGTCATAACCCATCTCGCCCGGCAGGCGCTGTCGGCCCACCCCGGCTTCGCGCCCGAAACGCGCGTCCAGAGGTTCGGCCGCAGCATCGGGAGTACGCGCGAGGAATGCGTCGACCTGCGCTTCGTTCTCGGCCTTGAGGATCGAACACGTCGCGTACAGCAGCACGCCGCCGGGCGCGACCGTCGTCCACAGCGCATCGAGCAGCCGCGCCTGCGTCGCGATGAGCGCATCGAGGTCGGTTGCGCGACGGTGCTGCAGCACGTCGGGCTGGCGTCGCACGATGCCGGTGGCCGAACACGGCGCATCGAGCAGCACCGCATCGAACGGCGTGCCGTCCCACCACGCCGAGGTTTCGCCGGCATCGACCGCGGCGAGCTGCACGCTGCCGCCAAGCTTCAGGCGCGACAGGTTCTCCTCCACGCGCGCGAGGCGATGCGCGTCGATATCGATGGCCCACAAGCGCAAGGTCGCGTCGCGTTCGAGCAGGTGCGCGGCCTTGCCGCCGGGGGCGACGCAGGCATCGAGCACGCGTGCGCCGGGCGCGGGCGACAGTGCGTCCGCGACCAGCTGCGCCGATGCGTCCTGCACCGAGACATCGCCATCGGCGAAGCCTGGCAATGCCGCCACCGCCGTGGCCGAATCCAGGCGCAGCGCGTCGGGCACGTTGTCATCGGGGCGCGCAGCGAAATCAGCGCCCTGGAGACGTTCGAGGTAATCGGCCGGCGTCACCCGACGGCGATTCACCCGCAACCACATCGGCGGCTCGGCGACACTGGCATCGAAGATCGCGTCTTCGTCCTGCGGCCAGTCGGCGGCGATGCGTTCGCGAAGCCACGTCGGCCAGTGGGCGCGCGCATCGCCCGCGGGGATGCCTTCGCGCTGCGCACGCCGCAGCAATGCGTTCACCAGGCCGGCCTGGTGCGTGCGACCGATCGCACGCGCCGCATCGACCGTGGAGGCGAGCGCGGCATGTGCCGGAAGCTTCAGCGGATCCAGCTGCGCCAGGCCTGCGAACAGCAGCGCCTTGAGTTCGCCATCGCGATAACCCAGCGGCTTGCTCATCCATGCCGACAGCGCGGACTCGAATCGCGCCGGCTGGCGCAGCACGGCGAAGCAGATCGCTTCGACCAGCGCGCGGTCGCGCGGATCGGGCAGCGATGGCAGCGCCTGCGCGAGTTCGGCCTTGAGCGAGCGGCCGTGATGCAGCACTGCGTCGAGCACCCGCGTGGCGACCACGCGGGGCTGCACGCCGGGGGACTGCATGCGGTGGGGATGCTTCATCGATGCCTCAGCGCACCAGGTCGCGACGACCGTTGAGGTAGTCGGCGGCGGTGATCGCCTTGCCGCCGTCGCGTTGCAGCACGCGGATGCGAAGCGCGCCGATGCCGCAGGCGATGTCGAGCCCGTCGCGCGAAGCGCGCAGGAGCGTGCCCGGTTCCGCGCCGTGCGTTTCGTCCAGGGCTACCGCACCGTGCAGGCGCAGGCGTTCGCCGGCCACGCTGGCTTCGGCCATCGGCCACGGATTGAACGCGCGCACCTTGTCGGCCAGCGCGCGCGCCGGCTGCGACCAGTCCAGGCGCGCGTCGTTCTTGTCGAGCTTGTGGGCGTAGGTAACGCCCTCGACCGGCTGCGGCTGCGGCACCGGATGGATGTCCGCGCGCACCAGCCCCAGGCCGTCGCTCAGCACCTGCGCGCCGAGGGCGGACAGGCGATCGTGCAACTGGCCGCCGGTTTCGTTCTCGCCGATGTCGATGGCCTGCGAGAGCAGCACCGGCCCGGTGTCCAGGCCCTTTTCCATCTGCATCAGGCACACGCCGGTGCGCGTGTCGCCGGCTTCGATGGCGCGCTGGATCGGCGCGGCGCCGCGCCAGCGCGGCAGCAGCGAGGCGTGCACGTTCCAGCAGCCATAGGTGGGAATGTCGAGCACGGACTGCGGCAGGATCAGGCCATAGGCGACGACGATCATCAGGTCCGGCTGCAGCGCGCGCAGCGTCTCCTTCGACACGGCGGACCTGAAGTTCTCCGGCTGCATCACCGGGATGCCGCGCAGCAGCGCCTCGCGCTTGACCGGCGAGGGCGTGAGCTCGCGACCGCGCCCGGCGGGACGATCTGGCTGCGTGTAGACGGCCACGACCTCGCCCTTCTGCGCGGCGGCCCGCAGGCAGGGAACGGCGAAGTCGGGGGTTCCGGCGAAGACGAGTCTCATGGGCGGTGCAGGCTTTCCGGAAACGGGGGGTTCGGAAACGAAGAACGCGGGTCGCCCCGCGTTCGTGTCGTGCATGGCGCAGGCCAGCGGCCCGCGCGACGGTTCGTCAGGCCGCGGCCTGGCGACGCGCCTTGGCCAGCTTCTTGCGAACCATCTCGCGCTTGAGCGGCGAGAGGTAGTCGACGAAGAGCTTGCCGGCCAGGTGGTCCATCTCGTGCTGGATGCACACGGCCAGCAGGCCGTCGACGTCCAGCTCGCACGCCTTGCCGGTGCGGTCGAGGAACTTCACGGTGATGCGGTCGGCGCGGGTGACGTCGGCAAAGATGCCGGGCACCGACAGGCAACCTTCCTGGTACACCTGCTCGCCATCGCGCGCGACGATCTCCGGATTGATGAAGACCATCGGCTGGTCCTTCTCCTCGCTGATGTCCATGACCATGAAACGCTGGTGCACGTCGACCTGGCTGGCGGCCAGCCCGATGCCTGGCGCCTCGTACATGGTCTCGAACATGTCGTCGATCAGCGTCTGGAACTCGCCATCGGCAATGCGCGCGGGATCGACCGGCGCAGCTACGGTGCGCAGGCGCGGATCGGGGAATTCGAGGATGGGAAGCAGGGCCATGGCGTCGAAATGGGGGCGTGTGTCACAACCGCAAGAAGTACCGTGATTGTAACCCCGTTACGGGGTGCCAACGCTTGCAACCCTGCGGTTCTTCTGGGCTATAGTGCCGCGGTGCCCCGCCTTCAGGCGTGTATTTTGGGGACGCTGCCGGGGGCAGCGGGGCCGCACAGTATGTTCAGGGGCGGTAAGGGGAATTGCCAGATGGCCTTGATGCTTAAACCGTTGCGCACGGTGATGACCGTTGCGCTGCTCACGATCGCCACCTACGGAGTCGCCGCGGAACTCGCCGGCGGCCACCCGGACACCTACGTGGTGAAGAAGGGCGACACCCTTTGGGACATTGCCGGGCGCTTCCTCAAGAAGCCGTGGCTGTGGCCGGAAATCTGGCAGGCGAACCCGCAGGTCAAGAACCCGCACCTCATTTTCCCGGGCGACGTACTGTCGCTGGCTTACCTGGACCGCGTGGCGGTGCAGCAGCAGGAAGGCCCGCGCCAGGAAGCCCCGATCAACGCCATCCCGCTGTCCGAGGTCGAGTCCTTCCTCAAGGACCTGCGCGTGGTGGACGAGTTTGAAAGCCTGCCCTACGTGGTCGGCCTGGAAGAGGACCGCCTGCGCGGTGCCGGCGACCAGGTCGTCTACGTGAAGGGCATCGACGGCGCCACGCCGGGCCAGCGCTACATGGTGGTGCGCCCGAGCCAGCGCTTCCAGACGCTGGATCCGGACCGCTGCTGCGAGCCCTCGGGCCGCCGCGCGCAGACGCTGGATTTCCGCGGCGACCGCAACTGGGGCACCGAAAGCCTGTGGGCCTACCAGCTGCCCCCGGGCGGCGGTGAGTTCCTGGGCTACGAACTGGCCAAGGTCAGCACCGGTACGGTCACCCGCGGCGTCGTCGGCGATGCCGAGGCCGCCACGCTCCTGGTGGACAACAACGGCAAGGAAGTCCGTGCCGGCGACCGCCTGATCCCGGTCGAGGCACAGGCCTACGACCTCCAGTTCTTCCCGCACGCCCCGGCGCAGGAGCCGGTCGTCGAGAAGGCCCGCGTGATCGCGGTGACCGACATGGTCTCCACCGGCGGCACCCGCGACGTGGTCGCCCTGTCGGTCGGCGCTGCCGACGGCGTGGACAACGGCACCGTGTTCTCGGTCTGGCGCCAGGGCAGTGTCGAAGTCGACCGCGTCCGCGCCGGCATCGACCGCAGCCCGGATGCGCACAGCCGCGGCGAGAAGGTGAAGATGCCCGACGAGTTCGCCAGCCACGTCATGGTGTTCCGCACCTTCGACAAGGTCAGCTACGCGCTCGTCATGGACGGCACTCGCCCGACCCGCCTGGGCTATCGCCTGAAGCATCCGGACGCGACGAACTGATATTGCGTCGGGAAGTTTCCTGATCGAACCACGCGACGGCGCCCTAGGGCGCCGTCGTCGTTTGCGGGTGATGCTGGGTGTCATGACCGGCACGCTCCATGAAGAACGCGACGAGGCAGAAACCATCGCGTTGCTGCGGCTGATCGCAGCCGGCGGAAGCAGCGCCGCGCGCTGTTCGCTGATCGAGCGCTTCGGCGGCGCGGCACGCGCGCTCGCCGCCGGAGCCCATGCGTGGCGCGAGGCAGGCTGGTCCGAAGAACAGGTCCGCGCGCTGTCGGCCGCCACCGCGCCGCCCAAAGCGCTGGCGTGGTTGCGCGCGCCAACGCATCACCTCATCGGCTGGCATCAGGATGATTACCCGCCGCTGCTGCGCAACTCGCCAAACCCGCCGCTCGCGCTGTTCGTCGCCGGCGATCCGGCGTTGTTGTGGCGGCCCTCCGTCGCCGTCGTCGGGAGTCGCGGGCCGACGCCGGGCGGCCGCGACAACGCGCGTGACTTCGCCCGCGCCTTCGCAGTGGCGGGACTCGTCGTCGGCAGTGGCCTGGCGGCCGGAATCGATACGGCCGCCCATCGTGCAACCCTGGACGTGGACGGTCGGACGTTCGCCGTCCTGGGCACCGGGCCGGACGTGCCCTACCCGCGCGCCAACACCGAACTGCATGCACGCATCGGCCAGACGGGCGCGATCGTCAGCGAATACCTGCCGGGTACGGAGCCCGTCCCGTTCCACTTCCCCAGCCGCAACCGGATCCTCGCCAGCCTGTCGGTGGCGACGGTGGTGATCGAGGCAGCCGAACGCTCCGGTGCGCTGATCACCGCCCGGCTCGCGGCCGAGGCCGGCCGGGAGGTATTCGCCGTTCCTGGCTCGATCCACAACCCGCTCGCGCGCGGCTGCCACCGGCTCATCCGCGACGGCGCCGTATTGGTCGGGTCGGCGCAGGAGGTGATCGACGCCCTGGCGCAGCAGGTCGCCGTGCTCGCACAGGACTTGCAGCGGCAGCTTGGCGCCCCCATCCACCCCGCTCAGGCGGTCGAGGCGAACGTCCGCAGCGGTCCCGGGGTCCAGGATCCCGACTACCAGACCTTGTGGCACGCCCTCGGCCATGACCCAAGCGCTATGGATCAGCTGGTGCAGCGGACCGGATTGACGGCCGCGGCAGTGTCCTCCATGCTGCTGCTCATGGAGCTTGATGGCCGCGTTTTTTCGCAACACGGCCGGTATTTCCGCAGCCGTTGACGGCTCCCGTTCAGGGAACCCCAAACGCCCCGCGGGCCTTCCGCAAGTTCTGCCCACCGCGCCGCGTGCGGCGCAGGCCGAGGGAAATGAAAGAGAGCATCCTGGACGTCCTGCTGTACCTGTTCGAGCATTACTTCACCGACGACGCGGATCTCGTCCGCGACCGCGATTCACTCCGCAGCGGCCCCCTCTTCGACGAACTCGGCAAAGCCGGCTTCAGCCCCGCCGAGATCAACAAAGCCTTCGAATGGCTCGATGCGCTGGCCCAGCAACGGCCCAGTGCCAGCGCCCCGCGCGCGAACGGCCCCGTGCGCGTGTATTTCGGACCCGAGCTGGACAAGCTCGACGTGGAATGCCGCGGCTTCCTGCTGTTCCTGGAGCAGCACGGCGTGCTCGACGCGGACCAGCGCGAGCTGGTGCTCGACCGGGCGATGGCGCTGGACCAGGACGAGATCGATCTGGACGACCTCAAGTGGGTCGTGCTGATGGTGCTGTTCAACCAGCCGGGCTCGGAAGCGGCCTATGCCTGGATGGAAACGCAGATGTTCGAGGACGAACCCGAACCGGTGCACTGAGCCCGGCCGGACGTTCTTTACCGCGCCTGGGGAGGCGCAAGCGGCCGGGCCTTCGCAGGCCCGCTGCAACCACAATCAGGGGATTCGCATGACGGACTGGTACTACCACCTGCCGGGACAAGGCCGCGTCGGGCCGATGGGCGCGGATGACGTGCGCGAGGCGTACCGCGACGGCCGCGTCCAGCGCGACACGCTTGCATGGCACGTCGGAGCGCGCGACTGGCAGCCGCTGGACCGCTTCTCCGATTCCCTCGGCCTGGACGAAGTGGCGGCGCGCGTCGTCCCGCCGCCAGTCAATGCGACGCCTGCCGCCGTCGCCGGCGAAACCCTCGACCGCGCCTCGCCCTACGCGCCGCCGCGTGCCGTTCTCAGCGAGGCTGGCGACTACTACCAGGCCGCAGCGGGCGAGATCGTCTACGCGGGCTTCTGGAGGCGCATGGCCGCGCTGATGATCGACTCCCTCGTCGTCACGATCGCGTACTACGTGGTGCTGGTCGTGGCGATGATCGCCTTCGGTATCGGCATGGCGGATGCCTTCAAGGGCGACTCGCCGTCTCCCGGCGGCATCGCGGTGCTCCTCGCCGCGGTGTATTTCACCTACCCGATCATCAGCGGCCTGTATTACGTCGGCCTGGAGTCGTCCTCGACCCAGGCCACGCTGGGCAAGATGGCCGTGGGCATCAAGGTCACCGACGACGATGGCAGGCGCATGAGCCGCGGCCGCGCGCTTGGCCGCTGGGCCTCGCACCTGCTGAGCTACCTGACCTTCTACATCGGCTACATCATGGCCGGCTTCACCGAGCGCAAGCGTGGCCTCCACGACATGGTGGCAAGCACCCTTGTGGTCGATCGCTGGGCCTACACGGCCCAAGCCGAACGCCAGCGCCACGGGCTGGGCACGGTCGCGGTGGTGGTGTTGATCCTGGGTGCCTTCCTGGTTGTCGCGTACATCGGGATCATGGCCGCCATCGCCATTCCGGCCTACCAGGAGTATGTCCGCCGCGCCGCCGGCGCCGGCTGACGGGCCACCTGAACAGGCCCGCCGCAGCGCGGCCGTGGTCGCGACTTCACGCCGCCGCGCTTGACAGGGCCCGGCGGCGCATGGCCTCAATAGAAAAGAGAAGTCCCCCGAACGCCCGCGCCGTATGTCGCGGGCGTAGTCTTCTCCCGCTTCCATTCGCCCCCATCGCAGCACCGGGACAGGTCCTGCGGAGCCCCCATGGCCAAGAATCTCCTCATCGTCGAGTCGCCCGCCAAGGCCAAGACGATCAACAAATACCTCGGCAAGGACTTCACCGTCCTGGCCTCCTACGGCCACGTCCGTGACCTGGTCCCCAAGGAGGGCGCGGTCGATCCCGAGCGCGGCTTCGCCATGCGCTACGACCTGATCGACAAGAACGAGAAGCACGTCGACGCCATCGCCAAGGCCGCCAAGTCCGCCGACGCGCTCTTCCTGGCGACCGACCCGGACCGCGAGGGCGAAGCGATCAGCTGGCACATCGCGGAAATCCTGAAGGAACGCGGCCTGCTCGAAGGCAAGACCCTGCAGCGCGTCGTGTTCACCGAGATCACGCCCCGCGCGATCAAGGAAGCGATGACCCAGCCGCGCGCGATCGCCAGCGACCTGGTCGATGCGCAGCAGGCGCGCCGCGCGCTGGACTACCTGGTCGGCTTCAACCTCTCGCCCGTGCTGTGGCGCAAGGTGCAGCGCGGCCTGTCCGCGGGCCGCGTGCAGTCGCCGGCGCTGCGCATGATCGTGGAGCGCGAGGAAGAGATCGAAGCCTTCATCGCGCGCGAGTACTGGACCATCGAGGCCGAGTGCGCACACGCGTCGCAGCCGTTCACCTCCAAGCTGATCAAACTCGACGGAAAGAAGTTCGAGCAGTTCACCGTCACCGACGGCGACACCGCCGAGGACGCGCGCAAGCGCATCACCGCGGCCGCCAACGGCGCGCTGCACGTCACCGACGTCGCATCGAAGGAGCGCAAGCGCCGCCCGGCCGCGCCGTTCACCACCTCGACCCTGCAGCAGGAAGCCTCGCGCAAGCTCGGCTTCACCACGCGCAAGACCATGCAGGTGGCGCAGAAGCTGTACGAAGGCGTGGCGATCGGCGAGGAAGGCACGGTCGGCCTGATCACCTACATGCGTACCGACTCGGTGACGCTGTCGCAGGACGCCATCGGCGAGATCCGCGACGTCATCGCCCGCGACTACGGCACGCGCGCGCTGCCGGACAAGCCGAACACGTATCAGAACAAGTCCAAGAACGCGCAGGAAGCGCATGAAGCCGTGCGTCCGACGTCCGCGCTGCGCACGCCGTCGTCGGTCGCGCGATTCCTCAGCGACGACGAGCGCAAGCTCTACGAGCTGGTGTGGAAGCGCGCCGTCGCCTCGCAGATGGTGCCGGCCACGCTCAACACCGTCTCGGTCGACCTGGCCGCCGGCAGCGAGCATTCGTTCCGCGCTTCGGGCACGACAGTCGTCGATCCGGGCTTCCTCGCCGCGTACGAGGAAGGCAAGGACACCAAGGCCGCCGAGGACGAGGATGAAGGCCGCAAGCTGCCGTCGATGAAGATCGGCGACCGCGTGCCGCTGGACCGCATCCACGCCGACCAGCATTTCACCCAGCCGCCGCCGCGCTTCACCGAAGCGGCACTGGTGAAGGCGCTGGAGGAATACGGCATCGGCCGCCCGTCCACCTACGCCTCGATCATCCAGACGCTGCTGTTCCGCAAGTACGTGGAGATGGAAGGCCGCAGCTTCCGCCCGTCCGATGTCGGCCGCGCGGTGTCGAAGTTCCTGTCCTCGCATTTCACGCGCTACGTCGATTACGACTTCACCGCGAAGCTGGAGGACGAGCTCGACGCCGTCTCGCGCGGCGAAGAGGAATGGGTCCCGCTGATGGAGAAGTTCTGGGGCCCGTTCAAGGAACTGGTCGAGGACAAGACCGAGTCGGTCGATCGCTCCGAGGCCACCGGCGCGCGCGAACTGGGCACCGACGCCAAGAGCGGCAAGCCGGTGAGCGTGCGCCTGGGCCGCTACGGGCCGTACGCGCAGATCGGCGACAAGGACACCGACGAGAAGCTGGAGTTCGCCTCGCTGCGTCCCGGCCAGTCGATGCACACCATCACGCTGGAAGACGCGCTGGAGCTGTTCAAGCTGCCGCGCAAGCTCGGTGAGAACGAAGGCCATGAAGTCAGCGTCGGCATCGGCCGGTTCGGTCCGTTCGCCAAGCGCGGCAGCACGTACGCCTCGCTGACGAAGGAAGACGACCCGTACACCATCGACCTGGCGCGCGCGGTGTTCCTGATCGAGCAGAAGGAAGAGATCGCGCGCAACCGCATCATCCGCCAGTGGGACGGAAGCGACGTGCAGGTGCTCAACGGCCGCTTCGGGCCGTATATCAGCGACGGCAAGCTCAACGGCAAGATCCCGAAGGATCGCGAGCCGGCCTCGCTGTCGCTGGAGGAAGCCACGCAGTTCCTGGCCGACACCGGCAAGCCGGTGCGTCGCGGCTTCGGCAAGAAGGCGGCGAAGAAGGAACCGGCGGTGAAGGTGAAGAAGGAAGCCGCCGCGAAGAAGGCGCCTGCTGCGAAGAAGGCTCCTGCGAAGAAGGCTGCCGCCAAGAAGGCGGCGAAGAAGGCCACGACCGCCAGGAAGGCGCCGGCCAAGAAGGCGGCTACGAAGAAGGTCGTGAAGAAGACGAAGGCCTGATACGCCTTCGTTTTCCTGGAGCCTCTGAGTAGCTCCCGGTCGCGAGGCTTCGGCTTCGCTCGCGACGTCATCCACGTTCCCGACATCATCCCGGCGAAGCCGGGACCCGGGCCCGCAGCGTCGGCGCGCCGTAGCGCCTTCGCTGGCACGCATCGATGCACGCGTTATCCTCGCCGCATGCCCACGCCGCTCACTCCGAACGAAGCCGCCGACGCGCTCCGCCGCGGTGGTGTGATCGCCTATCCGACCGAAGCCGTCTGGGGGTTGGGGTGCGATCCGTTCAACGAGCCCGCGGTGACACGGCTGCTCGCCATCAAGCAGCGGGCAGTCGACAAGGGCGTGATCCTGATCGCCGCCGCACGTTCGCAGTTCGACGGGCTGCTCGACTGGGATGCACTCACCGCCGCGCAACGCGACACGGTGATTGCCAGCTGGCCCGGCCCGAACACCTGGATCGTTCCCACCACGCCGCGCGTGCCGCGCTGGATCACCGGCTCGCACGACGGCGTCGCCGTGCGCGTGAGCGCGCACCCGGACGTGATCGCGCTGTGCGAGGCGTTCGGGGGGCCGCTGGTGTCCACCAGTGCGAACCTCGCCGGCGAGCCGCCGGCGTTCACGCGCGATGCGCTGGACCCGCGCGTCATCGCGCAACTGGACGGTGTCACGGCCGGCGAAACCGGCGGACTCGCCTCGCCCACGGCAATCCGCGACGCCCGCACCGGCGCGCAGCTGCGCGCCTGAGGCGCGACCAAACACCAACGCGAGCCAACTCGCGGTCGGGCTTCGCGCTTCCTTCGTCACCGCGACCGACGCAAGATGCGCCCATGCGCCCCGCCTTCCGCATTGCCGCGACCCTGGCTTTCCCGCTGATGCTGGCGGCGACGGACGCGTGTGCGGAAGAAATCACCATCTACCGCTGTACCGATGCGCAAGGCCAGCTGGCCCTTCGCGACACGCCCTGCAAGAAAGGCGAGACACAGCAGACGAAGGAAATGCAGCGCCCGAAGGACGCGCCGCCAGCGGTACGTCGCGCCGCATCCGCGCCGAAGGCCGCACCACACGCTGCAGCGCCGGCGACGCAGTACGTGGTCACCGCGCCAACGCGGCCGATGTACGAGTGCGTCACCCCCGATGGCAATCGCTACCTCAGCGACACCAGCGCCGGTAATCCACGCTGGGTCCCGTTGTGGACGCTGGGCTATCCGGGCTACGGCCTGCTGCCGCCACGGCGGGGCTTCGACCCGGGCCACGTGCGCGCGAACGTGCAGGGCGATGTCAACGGCGGCGACGGACGTGTCTCGGTCAGCGTCGGCGATCGCCCACCGCCGCGTCCGCCGGACGGCGCACCGCCGCCGGGCTCGTTGGCCTCCTACGGCACCGGCACCTGGGTGTACGACGAATGCCATGCGCTGCCGCAGGCCGAAGTCTGCGCGCGCCTGCGCGACGAACGCTGGGAACTGGGTCGTCGCTACAACAGCGCGCTGCAGAGCGAGCGCGGCGATATCGACCGCCAGCAGCGCGGCATCGACGCCCGCCTGGCCAGCGACTGCGGAGGCGGCTGATGCGGCACCTGTGCCTGATCGCACTCGCGTCGTCCTTCGCGCTGGCGATGCCGGCCGCGCATGCGCAGGTGGTGATCTATCGCTGCACCGATGCGTCGGGCGCGATCACGCTGCAGAACGGCACGCCCTGCCCGAAGGGAAGCAAGCAGCAGAAGAAGGTGATGGAGACGCCGGCCCCTGCCCCGGTGAGCACCGCGCCACCGCCGGCTTCGCCATCGCCGCCGGCGCAGCCCGCACCTGCCCCGGTTCCGGCTCCCACGCCGCCACCCGATCCGCCCGCGCCCGAGGTCGTCATCGCCCCACGGCAACCGCCGCCGGCCTTGTTCGAATGCCAGACCTGGAACGGCGACCACTACTTCGGCGAGAGCGCGAAGCCACCACCGCGCTGCGCACCGTTGCAGGTGACGGGCCTGGACGGCACCGGCGCCATGGCCGGCGGTGCGGCGTGCCAGATGATGGAAGACCGCTGCCAGCCGGTCGCCGACTCCGCCCTGTGCGATGCGTGGAAGCAACGCGTGCGCACCCTGGATGCCGGCGCGACCTTCGGCAGCGGCGAGGCCGTGGCGCCGGCCGACGCCGAGCGCATCCGCGCCGCCCTGGCCGAGAGCAGCTGCGCCCCCTGAGGGCCCCGGGCTGGCCGCAGGAAGGCTCCCCACGCGTTTGAACTCAGGGCGAAGCGGCGGCCCCGCCGCACGACCCTGGCGGCCGTCCCGTGGCCGCCACGAGCGCAAGGGATCGATTCTTGGAGATGGACTTGTCCGCAGTGCGTCCCGCGCTCGGCTGGTGGACGGTGCTGGCGCTCCTGCTGGCAGCCCTGGTGCTGGCCGCGGCCGCGCTGTTCGTCATGCGCGAACGCATTCCCGCCCACTGGCAGCAACCGCTGCGCGCGCTGGTCTTCGGCGTGAAGATCGACGATGACATCCGCATCGCCATGCCCGACGGCACGCACCTGGCGGGCACGCTGTATCGCCCGCGACACATCGATGGCCCGCTGCCCACCGTCTACGTGCGCCTTCCCTACGACCGCCGGCGCTACGGCGAGGCCATCGGCGAAGGCCTGTTCTTCGCGCGCAATGGCTATGCGGTGCTGCTGCAGGACGTGCGCGGCAAGTTCGGCTCCGAAGGCGACGACTTCCTGCCCTGGCGCCACGCCACCAGCGACGGCGTTGCCACGCTCGACTGGATCGTCCGCCAGCCCTGGTCGAATGGAAAGGTCGGCACCATCGGCTGCTCCGCGCTGGGCGAGCTGCAGTACGCGCTGGCGCGCGCGAACCATCCCGCGCATGCGGCCATGATCCCGATCGCCGCCGGCGGCGCGGCAGGCGACGTGGACGGCCAGGCCGGCTACTTCGGCGCGTTCGAAGGCGGCGTGTTCCAGCTGGCGGGCGCCGCGGGCTGGTTCGCCAAGCACGGAATGAAGTCCGATCACGGCCCGTGGCCGGACGATCTGGACATGGCCTCGGCCCTGCCCACGCTGCCCGCGCTGGACGTCGTCAAACGCGTGCGTCCCGGCCCCAACGGTTTCGAGGATTTCCTGCAGACGCCGCTGGGCGATGCGCGCTGGCGTGCGCTGGACTACGTGTTCGCCGACGATCGCCCGGCCACGCCCGCGCTGGTCGTCGACACCTGGGGCGACCCGAGCCTGTCGGGCACGCTTGCCCTCACCGAATCGGTGCGCCGTCATTCGCCCGAGGCCGGCCGCGTGCAGCACGTGCTCATCGCGCCGGGGAACCATTGCGAACAGGAAATCGTCATCGGCTCCGGTCAGTTCGGCGATCTGCCGGTGCGCAACGCCGACCAGCCGTACCGCCAGTGGTACCTCGCGTGGTTCGACCACTGGCTGCGCGGGCGAGGCGACGGAGTCAAGGCGCTGCCCCCCTATCGCTACTTCGTGCTCAACGAACAACGCTGGCTCGATGCGACGCAGTGGCCGCCGGCCGAAGCGCGGCCGCAATCGTGGTACCTGTCGAGCAACGGGCATGCGAACGGTCGCGACGGCGACGGCGTGCTCGCGCTGGAAGCCGCGCGCGAAATCCGGTCGGACGATTTCATCCACGACCCGTCGAACCCGGTGCCCTCGCGCGGGGGGCCGCTGTGCTGCACGGGCGATCCGAACCAGCGTTCGGGCCCGGTCGATCAGCGCGATGTGGAAACGCGAAAGGACGTGCTCGTCTACACCTCCGCGCCATTGCAGGAACCGCTGCGTATCGTCGGCAAGTTGAGCGCACAGCTGGTGGTGTCCTCGACCGCGCCGGACACCGACTTCGTCGCGCGCCTGGTGCACGTGTGGCCCGATGGCCGCGCCACCAACATCCAGGAAGGCGCGCTGCGTGCGCGCTACCGCGACGGCGTCGAACGCCCGAGCCTGATGTCGCCGGGCCAGCGCTACGTGCTCGATGTGCCCATGCGCTCCATCGCCTACCTGGTTCCGCGCGGGCATCGCATCCGGCTCGATATCAGCAGCTCCAGTTTCCCGCGGCTGGAACGCAACCTCGGCACGGGCGGTCGCAACTACGATGAAAGCATTCCGTCGAAGGCGCTCAACCGCATCTTCCACGGCGGCGATGCGGTGAGTTTCGTGGAGATTCCGGTGCTGGATCTTCCCGTACCGGAAGACAAAACGTTCGCGGGGCCGCGGTAGAAGCCACTGGCATGTTACGTACAGGTCATGCGCGCGGCGCCGACCCTTCACCTGTTTGTTCCCCTGCGCGCGTTAGGCTGCGCGTGCCTGGAAAGAGGAGGTCTCACGAACGAAAGTTCATGATCCTCGCCAGGTAAACGACGGGCGTTATGCCTGCCATGGGCCGCCAGACGATTCAGCACCGTCCGGCGGCCTTTTTATGCGCGCCGGATTCGCGACGCCGCGCAACGCGTATTCAGAAGCCGTAACGCAGGAATCCGCCATCCACCGCGATGCATTCGCCGGTGATGTAGCCCGACGCGGGCAGGCACAGGAACGCCACGGCCGCCGCGACTTCCTCCGGTTCGCCGATGCGCCCCAGCGGGGTGCGCAGCAGCACTTCGTCCAGGTAATCCGGATCGGCCAGCTTGTCCGACGTGCGGCGCGTGCGGATGTACCACGGCGCAACCGCGTTCACGCGCACGCCGTCCTCGGCCCATTCCACCGCGAGATTGCGCGTCATCTGGTGCATCGCAGCCTTGCTCATGCCGTACGGCGCGCCGGTGCGCACGTGCGTGGTACCCGACACGCTGCCGACGTTGACGATGCTCGAGGCCGCATGTTTCGTCAGCAGCGGGTGCGCATAGCGCGAGAGGTCGAAGGCGGAGAACACGTTCACCTCGAACACCTGCCGCCATTCGTCCTCGGTGTAGTCGGTGGACGGCTTGGTGAGGTTGCCACCTGCGTTGTTCACCAGGATGTGCAGGCCCTCGCCGAAATCCTCCACCCAGTCGAGCAGTTCGCGGCGTTGCTCTTCGTCGGCCACATCGGCAACGAACGCCTGCACCTCGCGCTCGGGGAAGTCCTCGATCAGTTCGGCGCGCACCGCATCGAGCGCGGCGACATCACGCGCGGCCAGCAGGACATCGGCGCCGAAGCCGAGCAGTTCGCGCGCGACCGCGCGACCGATGCCGGCGCTGCCGCCGGTGACCAGGGCCAGCTGACCGTCGAGTCGCCAACGCTTGGGATCCATCGCCGTCTCCGTGATTGGGGGCACATGCCGGTTACTTGCCGCGCGCGGCGGCCGGCGTAGCATAGCCGTCAGACCAGGCACGAGGATGCGGGAATGGTGCGGACGCTGCTGACGGGGATGGTGGTGCTGGCGTTGATTGCGGGCTGCTCGAAGCCGAAGCCGCCGGAGAAGGAGCGGCCGGTCGAGCCGCAGGCCACGCAGTTGCGCGATGCGATCAACGCACCGCTCGACAAGGCGAAGAACGTCGAGAAGCAGGTGCAGGACGCGGCCGACGCACAGCGCGCGGCGATCGATGCGCAGGAAGCTGCTGCCGGAGGCTGATCGCCACTGGCCGTTGAACGAAAAGGCCCGCCAGATGGCGGGCCTTTTCGTTGGATCGCATCACGCCATCGCGCGCATCAGAACCCGCAGAAGCAATACGCCAGCGCCTTCACCGGCACGCCGCGCGTGGGCGTGATCGAGCTTTCGAGGAAGCGCAGGTCCTGCGCGGTCTGCGGCGACGCCTTGGCGATCAGGCCGCGCGCAAGGTCCGAATCGCGCATCAGCGCACCGCCGGCACGACTGGCGATGAAACCGGTGAAGAAGCGCTCGAAGGGCGTCGCCGCCTTTTCGATGTAACGCACCTGGTAGTCGCCCTGCTGGCCGAGTTTGGCGCGCTTGGCGGCGAAGTCGATCGCCTGCTGCAGGCCGCCGAGTTCGTCGACGAGGCCGCGTTCCTTCGCCTGCGCGCCCGTCCACACGCGACCGCGTGCGATGGCGTCGACCTGTTCCACCGGCTTCTTGCGCGCCGTGGCGACACGGCCGGTGAAGTCGCGATAGCCCTTCTCGATCACCGACTGGATCACCTGCCCCACTTCCGGTTGGAGCGGACGGGTGATGTCGAACGCACCGGCGAAACGCGTGGTGCCCACGCCGTCGCTGCGCACGCCGATCTTCTCCAGCGCGCGCGGGATCGTCGGGATCAGGCCGAAGATGCCGATCGAACCGGTGATGGTCGAGGCATCGGCGTAGATGCGGTCCGCATCCATCGAGATCCAGTAGCCACCCGACGCGGCCAGGTCGCCCATCGACACGGTGACCGGCTTGCCGGCCTTCTTCAGGCCGACGACCTCGCGGCGGATCTGCTCGGAGGCGAACACTTCACCGCCGGGCGAATCCACGCGCAGCACCACGGCCTTCACGTTGTCGTCGTCGCGCGCCTCGCGCAGCAGCTCGGCGGTGGAAACGCCGCCGACCGTGCCCGGCGGCTGCTCGCCACTGCGGATTTCGCCTTCGGCCACGACCACGGCGACCTGCGGACGCGGATCGACCGCGCTGATGCCGCTGTCGATCTGCGTGAGGTATTCCTCGAACGACGCCTGGCGGTAGCCGCCCGGCGCATCGTCGTCGGCGACGCCGCGCTGCTTGATGAGGTCGTCGACTTCCTCGTGCGTCTTCAGGCCATCGACGAGCTTGGTCTGCAGGGCGAACTTCGCCAGGTCGCCGTTCGCGGCCTCGATGCCTTCGGGCATCTGGTCGATCTGCTGCGACAGCTGCGCGGCATCGAGCTTGCGCGCCTTCGCCACGTCGGCGAGGTAGCGCTGCCACACGTCGTTCATCCAGTACAGGTCGGCTTCCTTCGCTTCGGGCGAGGCGGCATCGAGCACGTAGGGCTCCGCCGCCGACTTGTATTCGCCCACCTTGAACAGGTGCACGTCGACGCCGAGCTTGTCCTGCAGGCCTTCGCGATAGAACGTGCGATAGCGGCCCAGGCCTTCCAGCAGCATCCCGCCCATCGGGTCCAGGTAGACCTCGCTGGCCTGCGAAGCGAGCAGGTACTGCTTCTGGTCCATCATTTCGGAGAAGGCGACGACCTGCTTGCCGCTGGCCTTCACGCGCGCGATGGCAGCGGCGGTTTCGCGCAGCGACGCCATGCCCGCGGCCTGCAGCTTGTCGAAGTCGAGCACCACGCGTTCGACGCGTTTGTCCTTGGCGGCGGCATCGAGCGCACGCACCAGGTCGCGCAACTGCACTTCGCCGCCCTTCTCGCCCAGCGCGCGTTCCAGCGCACGCGTCAGCGGATCGCTGCTGAACTGTTCGACCAGGTTGCCTTCCGGCGCGATCACCAGGGTCGTGCGATCCAGCAGCGGCTTGTTGCGCGGTCCGGCCATCATGATGACGAGGAACAGGAACAGCAGCAGCAGGAACAGCAGGTTGAGGATCAGACGGCGGGTGAAGTTCATCGCATCCCACAGCCCGATGAAGAACCGGGCGATGGGGCCGCGACGCGGAATGTCGTTCATACGGTCTCCTGGAATCACGCCACCAGCCTAATCGCGAACGGGCGTGGAATCACCGCCCATTCGTAACACGGACCATATGGCGGGTCCGTGATCCGCAGGGCCGGAAACGTGGCCTTGCGACCTACGGTCCGCGCATCACCAGCCGGTCCGGATGGCTGGACCGGACGAACCGGATGCACAGCAGCACCGAGGCGAAGGTGAGGCCGGCGATCAGGCCGATCCACATGCCGCGCGGCCCCCAGCCCAGCCCCAGGCCGAGGCCGGCACCCAGCGGCATGCCGATGCCCCAGTAGGCGATGGCGGCCAGGACCATCGGCACGCGGGTGTCCTTCAATCCGCGCAGCGCGCCGGCCGAAAGCACCTGCACGCCGTCGGGGAACTGGAACGCCGCGGCATACAGCAGCAGCGAGGCGGCCAGCGTGGCGACTGCGGCATCGCGCGTGTAGAAGCTCACCAGCAGGTCGTTGCAGGTCAGCAGCACGATGCCGGAGAACAGCTGGGTGCCCAGTACGATCGCGTAGCCGGCCTTGGCCGCGCGACGCACGCCGTGGAAATCCGCACGCCCCAGCGCATGGCCGACGCGCACCGTGGTCGCCTCCGCCAGCCCCATCGGCACCATGAAGCACAGCGCCGAGAGGTTGATGGCGATCTGGTGCGCCGCCGCCGGCACCTGGCCCAGGCGGCCCATCAGCAAGGCGGTTGCGATGAACAGCCCGCCCTCCATCAGCACCGTCACGCCGATGGGCAGGCCCGTGGCAAGCAGCCCGCGGATCGTCGGCCAGTGCGGCAGGTCGAAGCGTTCGAACAGCTTCAGATCGGCAAAGCGACGCGAGCGTTTGAGCACGATGAAGAAGCCGATCGCCTGCACCCACAGCATGATCGCCGAGGCGACGCCCAGCCCGCCGGCGCCCATTTCGGGAAAGCCGAACTTGCCGAACGTCAGCGTGTAACCGATGGGCAGCAGGATCAGCAGGCCGCCGGCGCTCAGCACCAGAGTCGGCAAGGTCCAGTGCAGGCCCTCGCTGAGATAGCGCATGCAGAAGAACAGCGTCAGCGCGATCACGCCCCAGCGGATGCCGTGCAGGAAGTCGGTCGCGCCCGGGATGATTTCCGGCGCGATCCCCATCGGCCCCAGCGCGTGCGGGATGAAGGTGAGGAAGGCGAACAGCACCAGCCCCAGCCCCAGCGCGAGCCACAGGGCCTGCCGGAAGAGGCTGCCGATGTCTTCACGCCGGCCGGCGCCATCGAGCTGCGACACCGACGGCGGAACCGACAGCAGCGTGCCGATGGGCACCATCATCGGCAGCCACCACAGCGCGGTGCCGATGGTGACCGAGGCCAGCGTGGTGGTGCCGTGGTGGCCGGCCAGGACGTTGTCGACGAAGCCGATCAGGCCCGTCGACACATGCCCGCCCACGAGCGGCGCGGCGAGGATGGCGGTCGTGCGGATTTCGCCGGACAGGCCATTGCGGCCGGGCGATACGGAGGAAAGCGACATCGTGGAAACCAGACGCGCAACTACGGCCGCGCGACCGCATCCAATGGCGGGCGCTGGCGCCGGGTCGCGGCGGCCCGGTATCTTAACCGCTGCCGATGAATCGTCTGTGTTCGTGCGCCGGGGAGAGCGTTGACCACATGAGTTCCAGCAACGCCGCGTCCCACGACGCCCATCCGACCCACTGCGAGAACTGCGGCGCGCCGCTGCAGGGGCACTACTGCCACGACTGCGGCCAGTCCGTCGTCAACCCCGTCCGCCACGCCGCGCATGCGATGGAGGAAGTGTTCGAGGCGTTCTGGCACCTGGACGGGCGCATCTTCCGCACGCTGCGCGATCTGTTCTCGCCTGGCCGCGTCGCCATCAACTACCTCTCCGGCCAGCGCGCGAAGTACGTCGCGCCGCTGCGGCTGTTCGTGGTGCTGAGCGTGATGACGTTCTTCGTCGCGCAGCTGGTGATCCACATCGATACGCAGGACACGACGGTCGAACTGCTGGATCAAGGCGTGTCGAAGAACGCCAATCGCTCGCAGAACGTCAACCGCGAGAACAAGCGCTTCGCCACCGCGAGCAACATCGAACAGATCGAGCGCATCCGCGCGACCGAGCTGGCCGAGCTGGAGGAAGGTCGCGATGCGGTGTCCACGATGCTGCCGCACGTGCGCAAGCCGTTCGAGATCGCGATGGCCGACGTCAACGCGGCGGCCGAGCGCCGCACGCAGGACCTCATCCGCGAACAGGACCTCACGCCGCGCGAAGTCGAAAGCGAGAAGGCCGCGGCGCTGCGCGAGATCGAAGCCGACCGCAACGACACCAGGTCCACGCCCGAGATGGACAAGGCCAAGACGCTGGGCGAGCTGGAAACCCTGCGCAACGGTCGCATCGCGAAGCAGCAGGCGGAGCTGGACGCGCTCAAGCCGACGCAGGCAGCGCAGCGTCGCCACCTGCTCGGCGAAATCCGCGAGACGAACGAAGCCAGCGGCTGTCGTGCCGCGCAGCTGCAGATCGCCTCCGCGCGCGGCAGCGAGGGCATGCGCAAGCGCAAGGCCACCGACGACGCGCGCATCTACGGTGAAACCAATTGCGACGGCCGCCTGACGCTGTTCGGCAGCGAGGAGCCATGGGACGAGGAGCTCAACCCGCTGGTCGTCTCGTGGGCGCCGGGCTTCGTCAACACGTGGCTGAACAAGCAGATCGCGCACGGCAAGGACAACATGGCGCGCGTGCAGCACGACTACGGGCTGCTCATCAAGGCGATGCTGGCCGCGGTGCCGTCTGCGCTGTTCCTGCTGGTGCCAGTGTTCGCGCTGCTGCTGAAGCTGGCGTACGTGGGTTCCAGGCGCCTGTATCTGGAGCACCTGGTCGTCGCGCTCTACAGCCACGCCTACCTGTGCCTGGCGATCCTCACCTTCTTCCTGCTGATGGCGCTGGACAACGCGATCACGCCGAAGTGGGCCGGGTTCGGCTGGATTTCCGGCACGCTGGAATTCCTGATCTGGATGTGGATGCCGATCTACCTGTGGATCATGCAGAAGCGCGTGTACGGCAACGGTTGGCTGCTCACGTCGCTGCGCTATTTCGTGATCGGCAACCTGTATTTCGTGCTGCTCGGCTTCGCGGTGGTGTTCATCACCATCGCAAGCATCGTGCGGATGTAAGCGACGCAATCATCGCGTCGAGGCTTGCCAGCCCGGTCCCGGCTTTGGCCGGGATGACGGAATCAGTGCTGCAGCCGTCGCCACAACCAGTCGCCACGTTCCTGCGCGCTCACCGACACCAGTTCGCGTCGTAGCGCCGCGCGTGCGCCCGGCGGCGTACGCTGCGTGAGCACGCCCAGTTCGCGCCGCTGCTGCGGCGTCATCGAGCGCAGCGTGCGCAACAACGCCGCGTGTTCTGCCTCGGGCACCTGCGCAAGCAGTGGCTGCAGGACCGCGTAATCGGCGCCCAGCGACGGGCCGAACAGCCAGCCGCGGCGCTCGCTGCGGTCCATCGCGTCGAACTGCGCGCGCCAGGCGGCCTGCAGGTCTGGCGGCATCGCGGCGTACTGCGCGGCGGCGGCCTGCGCCTGCGCACGTTCGCCCGGCGACAGCGCTTCCCATGCGAGATAGCGCTCCCGACGCTCATCGCGACCGGCACGCGGCAACGCATCCCACTGTGCGGCACGCTCGCCAAACGCTTTGCGTTGCGCCGGCGAGAACGCGTCCCAGCGCTGCGCATTCGAGCGCAGCGTCGCCTGCGCGGCGGGCGGCAGGCGTTGCAGCAGGTCGGCAACTTCCGGCGGCGTGGAGCCCGCGACGGTGGCGACCATCGCCAGTGCGAGGAGCATCCAGCGGTGGCGGATCGGGTCACGGCGCATCTTCGGTCTCCGCCTGCGTCTCGCTCGCGATGCCCTGCACCACCGGCGAGGGGGCCACCTCCTGCTCGATCGGCAGGTCAGGCGGGGGCGTCGGTGCGGTCACGCCCGCGGCGTGCTGCGCGGCCAACCAGCTGTTGAATTCCAGGTCCTGCGCGGCGGCTTCGCCCTGAGGGTCGGCAAGCAGCGCGAAGTCGCGATGCAGGACCATCGCCGCCTCTTCGCCATAGGTGGCGGCCGGAGAATCGGCTTTCGGTAGCGGCTCGATTTCCACCCGGCGATTGCCGCCCACGCCGCCCAGGGTCGATCCGAACGGCAGCGCGAAGGTTGCGGCCAGCGCCAGCACGCACAGCGCAAGCAGGCTCCACAGCAGCGGCATCAGCCAGCGCGGACGTGCGGCGGTGGCGATCGCGGCCGTGCCGGCGGCCGCGGCCATGTCGTCGCCGCGCAGCACCGCTTCGCGGGCCGAACTCAGGCGGACCAGGCGGTCAGGCGGCAGGGTCTTGATGCGGCGATGGATCTGTTCGCGCATCTGCTGCCAGGCGAGCGGGTCGGCGCGGCCGTCGGCGTGATGCGGCAGGGCGCGCTGGAGGGCCAGGCGATAACTCGCTGCGCCCACGCCGAGCACGTCCGCCGCCTCTTCTTCGGACAACCCGGCGGCCACGCGCAGCAGCAGCGCGGCACGGGGGCCACTGCCGAGCTCACCCAGGCGATCGGTGGCGTCTATCGCGACCGCCACGGCGGTGCGGTGCTGGAGGCGGGGCTGGGCCAGCAGCAGCGCCCAGAAGCGGCGCGGCCAGTCGGCCATCGGCAGGCTGCCAGCCTCGGGGCGGAACCGCTGCATGGCCTCGGCCAGGGCGGTGTCGCCGGCGGTGGCATCGCCGGCCTGGAGTTCGGCCAGGACAGCGCCCCGGCGTTCGACACCGCGCAGGAAAGCGGACAGCGCGGGGGGCCCCGAAGGGCGGGAAGAAACGGTCGGAACGCTCATCGGGACTGCATCACCATGAGCCGCATCATAGCGATGCAGATCCGTGAAATAGCGCTTGACAACGCTGAGTCAGGCGCTCCTTCAAGCAGGACGTGGCCTGCACTCGAAAACCGGTTGTGCACAGCAGTAACCGCATCGTCACGCAGGCCATCCTGAACGCGCGCTTCAGCTGGGTGACAACTGTGTTTCACGCCTAACTTCATGATTCAGAAGGGAATATAGGCTTTGGCACTTTTTTCACCAACGTGGCTGCGATGCCTTATTTCAAGCAATCGCACCCTGCTCCCGACGCACCATGCACAGATTTATCCACAGCTCGTGTGGATAAGGACGTTTTCGCTTTGTGGTCGGGCACTTGCGTGATTTTTGTCACAGACCTGACAGCAATGCTCCGCAAGCTAAGCGGCCTCAGCCACGAGCATCGGGACCGGTAGACTGCGCCGATGCCCGACGCCTCTCAGACCCCGCCCGCCGTCTGGCGGGTGGCCCTGCCACTGCCGCTGCCGCGCCTGTTCGATTACCGGCCGCCGATCGGTGAGGCGGTCGAAGATGGCGATGTCGGGCTGCGCGTGCGGGTGCCGTTCGGAAACCGCGAACTGGTCGGGATCGTCGTCGAAACCGGCCCGGCCGACCCCGAGGCTCCCGATGCCAAGCCCGCCCTGGCCCGACTCGACCCGGAGCCAATCCTCGAGGGCGAGCTGCTGGAGTCCCTGCACTGGCTGGCCCGGTATACCCACGCGCCGCTGGGCGAGGTCCTGGCGACCGCCCTGCCGGCGTCGCTGCGTCGTGGCGATCCCCTGCCCGACACACACACCTGGGCCTGGCAGCTCACCGAAGCCGGCCTGACGGCGCGCGAGGGCCTGCGCGCCGGCAAGCCCCGCCGGCTGGCCGACCTGTTGCAGGCCGGTGCGCTCGACGAAGACCGCCTCGACCTCGAATTCGAAGACTGGCGGGCAGCCGCCCGGGCGCTGGCCAAGCGCGAACTGGCGCAACGCATTGCCATTCCCGCGGTGGCTCAGGCGGTCGAACCACGCCCTGGCCCGGAACTGCACCCCGAACAGCAGGCCGCCGTCGACGCCATCCTTGCCGCGCGCGATGGGTTCGCCGCGCTGCTGCTGGACGGCGTGACCGGCAGCGGCAAGACCGAGGTCTACCTGCACGCGATCGCCGACTGCCTCGCGCGCGGCAAGCAGGCCCTGGTGCTGGTGCCGGAGATCGGCCTGACGCCGCAGACGCTGGCGCGCTTTCGCGCACGGCTTGGCGTACCGGTGCACGCGCTGCATTCGGGCCTGAGCGACGGCGAGCGTGCCCGCACCTGGACGGCGTTCGCGCGCGGTGAAGCGCGGGTAGTGGTGGGCACGCGCTCCGCGGTGTTCCTGCCGCTGCCCGAAGCGGGCCTGATCGTGATCGACGAGGAGCACGACGGCAGTTTCAAGCAGCTGGACGGCATCCGTTACCACGCGCGCGATTTCGCCCTGGTGCGCGGCAAGGCGCTGGGCGTGCCGGTGTTGCTGGGCAGTGCCACGCCGTCGCTGGAATCGCTGCGCAACGCGCAGGCCGAACGCTATACGCACCTGCGCCTGCAACAGCGCGCCGGGCAGGCGCAGCCGCCGTCGGTGCGCGTATGCGACGTGCGCAAGCGACCGCTCGAGGCCGGGCTGTCGCCGGAGATGCTCGACACCATCGGCCATGCGCTCGACGTCGACGGCCAGGTGCTGGTCTTCAAGAACCGCCGCGGCTACGCGCCGGTGCTGCTGTGCCACGACTGCGGCTGGAGCGCGCAATGCCAGCGCTGCGATGCGCCCATGACGGTGCATGCGGGTGGTCGCCGTCTGCAATGCCATCACTGCGGTGCGCGGCGACCCGCGCCCGACGCGTGCCCGGACTGCGGCGGCCTGGCGCTGCAACCGCAGGGCGCGGGCACCGAACGCATCGAGGAAGTGCTGACCGCGCGATTCCCGGACGTCCCGGTGCTGCGCATCGACCGCGGCACGACGCAGCGACGCGATGCACTGGAACATGCGCTGGCGAAGTTCGGCACCCAGCGCGGCATCCTCGTCGGCACGCAGATGCTGGCGAAGGGACACGACCTTCCGAACCTGACGCTGGTCGCCGTGGTCGGCGTCGATGAAGGCCTGTTTTCCGCCGATTTCCGCGCGCCGGAGAAGCTCGCGCAGCTGCTGATCCAGGTCGCCGGCCGCGCCGGGCGCGCGCAGCGCAAGGGCGAAGTGTTGCTGCAGACGCACCATCCGGGGCATCCGCTGCTGGCGACGCTGCTGGCCGGCGGTTATCACGCATTCGCCGAAGCGGAGCTTGCGCAGCGTGAAGTCGCCGGCTTCCCGCCGTTCGCCCACATGGCGATGTTCCGCGCCGAGGCGCAGCAGGTCGAAGCCTGCGACACGTTCCTGCGGATGGTCCGCGAGACGCTGCGCGATGTGGGCGCACCGATCGATCTGCACGGCCCCTTGCCTGCACCGATGCCGCGTCGCGCGGGCTACCAGCGCATGCAGCTGCTGCTTTCCGCGGCCGATCGCCGCAGCCTGCATGCCGCACTGGATGCCGCGCTTCCCGTGATCCACGCCTCCGCGCAGGCGCGCAAGGTGCGGTGGTCGCTCGACGTGGATCCGGTGGATCTGTACTGACGCACTGTCATGCCCGCACAGGACGCCACACCCACGCCGCGAACACATACAGCGCCAGCGCGATCACCAGCGTTGCGCGCAGGCCGATCGCAATCGCAAGCAACAGCGCCAGGATCGCCGCGACGACCGACGCGCACCCGTTGAGTCCCCAGGCCCACGGCACGAGGGCCGGTGCGCTGCGCGCCAGGCGCGCCAGGCCGAGCGGGAACGGCATGCCCATCGCGAACGCCAGCGGCGCGACTCCGACGAACGCCAGCAACGCGCGCAACGCCAGCGGCCATGACGCTGCGAGCGAGAACGACGCCACCAGCACGGCGAACTGCCACACCAGCCCCAGCACGATCGCGCGAACGGCCCACGTGATGCGCCTGGCCATCGCGGCATCGTCCGCATCGGATGCCGACAGCCAGCGCTGCGCGTGCAGGCTACCCAACCCCGCGCACAGCAGCATGGCCGCCAGCCCGACGTTCGCCGCCAGCCATGGATGCCCCAGCAGCAGCGTCAACCGTGACAGCATCGCGATCTCGATCAGCAGGAATGCCAGGCCAAGGGCGAGGAAGTACGCGCCGGCGCGAAGTCGCGAAGGCTGCATTGCGTACACGCCGCGCCTGAGCACCCGCAGCGGCAACAGCACGAGCACGAGCGCCAGGACCACCGCCTGCACCAGCGTCGCCACCAGCACCAGGTAGCCAGAATCCAGCAGCACCGCGCCGCCCTGCGCGCGCAGGCGCCACAGTTCGGGCAGGCTGCGCCAGCGGAAGAAATGGGAGAAGTACGGCCGATCATCGCTGGTCGGCTCGATGTCGAAGCGGTACGCGCCGATGTAATGGCGCGCCCCCGGCGACAGCAACGCCTGCACGCCGTCGAACAATGTTGGCGGATCCAGGTGGTGGAAGCGCTCCTGCAGCGCCGCGCGCCAGTCCGGCGCGTGCACGATGTCGAAGCCGCGGCGCTCGGCGAAGCGACGCAACGCCGTCACCGCGCGCGGATCCAGTGGCGAACGTGCGAACAGCCACGTGCTCGCATCCCAGTTGCGGATGGCGATGATGTTGCGTGCCGGATCGCCCACGCCTTCCTCGCGCAGCGCTTCCACCGCCGTGGCGAAGAGCTTGAGTTCGTCGCGCGGTGGCTGCTTGCTCCACTGCGTGGCAACCAGCATCCCGCGCGGCGTGAGCGTTGCCAGGTACTCGCGCAAGGCTTCGACCGTGAGCGCGTACTGCTCGCTCGCCGATTGCACGCCCGCCCCGCCGCTGGCGAACGATTCGCCGCCCGCGAGCACGATCAGGTCGTAGCGATTGCGGCTGTCGCGAACGAACGCGCGCGGTTCGGATACGAAGCTGCTGACGCGACGATCATCGAGCAGATGGCCGGAGTACGCGCCGAACACGTCGCGCGCCCACTGCATCCGCTTCGCCGACTGCTCGACCGCATCGACATGGCGTGCACCGAGCGAGAGCGCCTGCAGCACGTCCATGCCGCCACCCGCGCCAAGCACGAGCACGCGGTCGGGGGTGCGCATGCGATAGGGCAGCGCCGAGGTCATGTCGTCCAGCCACTGCCAGTCGGCATGTCCATCGTCGCGCACGATGGGCGACATCGCGTCCCCGTCGGTGTAGATCGCCAGTTGCGGCGGCAGTTCGTCCATGTGCGACAGGCTCAAGCCGGGCGCGAAGCGAAGCGGAACGTTCGGGCTTTCGAGCAGTTCGAAGCTCCCGTAGGGGTCTTCGCCCTGCGCGATCACGCGCGCGCCCGGCAACAGCAACGTCCTGCTCAGACCCTTGAACTCATTCGCATGCGGGGCAAGCGCCTGTGTCGGCCAGAGCATTGCCAATGCCAGCAAGGCGATGAGCGAGGCAATGCGCAACACGATGCGGCGCGTCACCAGCCACGCCGCGACCGGGCCGCATATCGCCGCGAGCAGCAGGCCGCGTTGCACCGGCAACGCGCTGGCTGCCAATGCGGCCAGTGCGCCGAGGGCGGCGCCGATCAGGTCGGCGCCGTACAGCGCGGGAATGCGCGAACCGTGGCGCGCGAAGGCCAGGCCGAAGCAGGTTGCGGCGAAGAAGAACGGCACGGACAAGGTGAGGTACAACGCCGCCAGCCACAGCAGCTGGCGCCAGTTCCACACCAGTTCGAGTCCGTTGAACGGTATGGCCCGCGCGATGACCAGCGTGATCGCAGCACTGACCGCAAAGAGCAGTGCGCACGTTGCGAACGCGGCATCGAAGTCGCGTTCCAGCCGGGTTCCTCGCTCACCGCGCAGCCACAGGCTTAGCCAGGTACCGCTTGCACCGTGCCCCAGTAGCGCGAGGCTGATGATCATCACCGCGAACGGATGCCAGTGCGCGATCGCGAGCCAGCGCATCAGCAACAACTGCCACGCGAGCGCCGCGGCGGAGACGAGCGCGATGGCGACGGGAAGCACGATCGCATGCGTCCTGGCGCCGGTGGAGGCCGCGCGTTCGACCACCTGCGCGTCGGCGACGCTCACGGCCCACCCGTCAGCGGAACGAAGCGTACCGGCAGTACCTGCCGCGTGCGCACGCGTCCATTTTCGTCCTTCGTTACCAGCAACAGCGTCTGCGTGAAGAAGCTGCTGCCGACGGGAATCACCATGCGACCACCCGCCTTGAGCTGCTGCATCAGCGGCGGTGGGATCGAAGACGCTGCGGCGGTGACGACGATCGCGTCGAACGGTGCGTGCTCCCTCCAACCGTAGTACCCATCGCCGGTACGCACCTGCACGGACGGGTAACGGCGCAACCGCTGCGCGGCCTGCTTCGCAAGCGGCTCGACGATCTCCACGGTGTAGACCTTCGCCCGGGCTTCGGCCAACACCGCGGCCTGGTAGCCCGAACCCGTGCCGATCTCCAGGATCGACTGCCCCTCACGCGGAGCCACCAGCGTCGTCATCAGCGCCACGATGTACGGCTGCGATATCGTCTGCCCGTAGCCGATGCCAAGCGGGCGGTTCTCGTAGGCGTTGTCGCGCTGCGATGCGGGCACATAGTCGTGGCGCGGAACGCGCGCCAGGATCGCCAGCACCGCCGGATCGATACGCGTCGCGGTGCCGGAATCGTTGCGCGCCTGCTCGCGAAGTTCGGCGATGAGCGCGGCGCGCGGTGCGGCGTAACGGTCGGCGCGCGGCGCGGTCTGCAGCGCGGATGCCGCAGGCGAAAGCATGAGCGATGGCGACAGCACGATCGCCTCCACGATCGCGCGACGATGCAGGAAGCCTGCACGGGCGTCGGCGCCGGACATGCCGGCAGTCTAGGTCGAGGCGTGTTACGACCCGGGCAATGCCGGCGTCCGGCCTGATGTCAGGTGGCGGACTTTTTTGCGGGCGCTTTGGCGGGGGTTTTCGCCGCGGACTTCTTCTGCACCTTCTTGGCGGTGCCTGCCTGCGGTGGATTGCGGATCCACACGTTCAGGTTCTCGCGCCGGCTCTGGAACAGACCGATGGCTTCCACCAGGTCGCTCAGTTTCCCGTAGCCGTAGTTGCGCGGGTCGAAGGAGGCCTGGTTTCCGATCTGGCTTCCGACGGTGCTGAGGCGCGCCCAGCCGTCCTCGTCGCTGGCCGCTTCCACGGCGCTGCGCAGCATCTGCAGCAGGCGCGTGTCGCTGCGCAGCTCCTGCGATGTCTTGGGCTTGGTCAGCGCGGTCGCGCTCTCGGCCTCCGCGACGCCGCCCAGAGCCTCCAGGTAGGTGAACTTCGAACAGGCGTTGCGGAAGGCTTCCGGCGTCTTCTTCTCGCCGAAGCCGTAGACCTTCATGCCATCGGTGAGCAGGCGCATCACCAGCGGGGTGAAGTCGGCATCGCTGGAGACGATGGCGAATCCGTCCAGGTTGCGCGCGTACAGCAGGTCCATCGCGTCGATGACCATCGCCATGTCGGAGGCGTTCTTGCCGGTGCTGTAGGCGAACTGCTGCATGGGACGGATCGCGTATTCGTGCAGCGTCGCCTCCCAACCCTTCAGGTGCGGGCTCTTCCAGTTGCCGTAGGCGCGGCGGACGTTGGCGACGCCGTGGCGGGCGACTTCGGCCAGGATCACGTCGATCTTGGCGGCCGGCGCATTGTCGGCGTCGATGAGCAGGGCGATGCGGCGCTCGGTTTCGGCCATGGCGGGTTTTCCGGAAGCGGCTCTCAGCGTTGCGCCGAGCCTAGCGCAGGCGATGCGCGGCCTGCATGACGGTTAGCGCTACCCCCTGCCCGCCCGATCCCCCACAATGGGCCGGCACTCACGACTAGACCTCGATCCCCACCATGACCACCCAGCTCGAACAGCTCCGCGCCTATTCGGCGGTTGTCGCCGACACGGGCGACATCGACGCCATCGCCCGCTTCCACCCGCTCGACGCCACCACCAATCCTTCGCTGTTGCTCAAGGCCGCCACGCTGCCGCGCTATGCGCCGCTGATCGACTCGGCGATTTCGCAGGCCCGCGGCACCGACCTGGCCGCACGCGTGGCCGACGCGGCCGACCTGCTGGCGGTGACGGTGGGCGTGGAAATCCTCAAGCTCATCCCCGGCCGCGTCTCCACCGAAGTGGACGCGCGCCACAGCTTCGACACGCAGGCCACGTTGGCGCAGGCGCGCAAGCTGGTCGCGCTGTACGAGCAGGTCGGCATCGGCCGCGACCGGTTGCTGATCAAGATCGCCTCGACGTGGGAAGGCATCCGCGCGGCCGAGCAGCTGGAGCGCGAAGGCGTCAACTGCAACCTCACGCTGCTGTTCTCCTTCGCCCAGGCCGTGGCCTGCGCCGAAGCCGGCGTGTTCCTGATCTCGCCGTTCGTGGGCCGCATCTACGACTGGTACATCGCCAACGGTGCGCAGAAGCCGGCCACGCCGCAGGACGACCCGGGCGTGCAGTCGGTCACCCGCATCTGGCACCACTACAAGCGCCACGGTTTCAACACCGTCGTGATGGGCGCGAGCTTCCGCAACACAGGGCAAGTGCTGGCGCTGGCCGGTTGCGACCGCCTGACGATCTCGCCCGACCTGCTGCAGGCGCTGGCCGAAGGCACCGGCGAGGTGCCGCGCGCCCTGGTCGACAACGGCGAACGCGCACCGGCGCCGGCGCGCATGGACGAGCGCACGTTCCGCTGGGACCACAACGAAGACGCGATGGCGACCGACAAGCTCGGCGACGGCATCCGCAAGTTCGCCGCAGACCAGCGCAAGCTGGAAGCGATGCTGGCGCAGCGGTTGGGGTAACGGGTTTCCTTCCTGCCCGCGTCACGACGAAGCCCGGCCATTGGCCGGGCTTTTTCGTGGCCACGTCAAGGCGCCCCGGCACGGCTTCGGGCAGACTATGCGCATGGATGCCACCGCCCCGATGACACCCACCCAGCGCCTGCGCAGCATTTTCAGCGGTTCGGTCGGCAACCTGGTCGAGTGGTACGACTGGTACGCCTACTCCGCCTTCGCGATCTACTTCGCACCGCACTTCTTCCCGAAAGGCGACACCACCGCGCAGTTGCTCGATACCGCGGCGGTCTTCGCGGTGGGCTTTTTGATGCGCCCCGTCGGCGGCTGGCTCATGGGCCTGTATGCGGACCGGCATGGCCGCAAGGCCGCCTTGATGCTCTCGGTGCTGCTGATGTGCGCCGGCTCGCTGCTGATCGCGATCGCACCGGGTTTCGACCGCATCGGCATCGCCGCGCCCGCGCTGCTGGTGTTCGCGCGATTGCTGCAGGGCCTGAGTGTCGGGGGTGAGTACGGCACGTCGGCGACGTACCTGAGCGAGATGGCGCAATCGAAGCATCGCGGCTTCTGGTCGAGTTTCCAGTACGTGACGCTGGTGATGGGGCAGCTGCTCGCACTCGCCCTGCTGGTGCTGCTGCAGCGCGCGTTGCTCACCGAGGAACAACTGCACGACTGGGGATGGCGTATTCCGTTCGTGGTCGGCGCACTGTGCGCGGTGACCGCACTGTGGCTGCGACGCGGCATGCAGGAAACCGAGTCCTTTGCCGTCGCACGCACGCGCAACGACAAGCAGCGCGGCAGCCTGAGCGCGCTGATGCAGCATCCGCGCGAAGTGCTCACGGTCATCGGCCTGACGATGGGCGGCACGCTGTCGTTCTACACGTTCACCACGTATCCGCAGAAGTTCCTGGTGAACACCGGCGGTTTCAGCAAGGCCGATGCGACGCTGATCTCGGCCGCGTCGCTGTTCGTGTTCATGCTGCTGCAGCCGGTGGTGGGTGCGCTGTCGGACCGCACCGGACGACGCCCCATCCTGATCGCCTTCGGTGTGCTCGGCACGCTCTTCACCTACACCATCCTCAGCGGCATTGCGGGCTCGCGCACCGTGATGGATGCATTCGTCTGGGTGATGTCGGGCCTGCTGATCGTCAGCGGCTACACCTCGATCAACGCGGTGGTGAAAGCCGAACTGTTCCCGGCCCACATCCGCGCGCTCGGCGTCGGGTTGCCGTATGCGCTGACCGTGTCGGTGTTCGGCGGCACCGCCGAGTACATCGCGTTGTGGTTCAAGCAGATCGGCCACGAGTCGTGGTTCTACCTCTACGTGACCGCGTGCGTCGCCGTGTCGCTGTGCGTCTATGCAGCCATGCGCGACACGAAACTGCATTCGCGCATCGATCGCGACCACGACATTCCCGACACCGGAGAACGTGCATGACCCCGTCCGATCCGCGCCCGCACGTGGTCATCGTCGGCGGCGGTTTCGGCGGCCTGTGGGCGACGCGTGCCCTCGCGGGAAGCGACGTGCGCATCACGTTGATCGACCGTCGCAACCATCATCTGTTCCAGCCACTGCTGTACCAGGTGGCGACGGCCGGCCTGTCCTCGCCCGACATCGCCGCCCCCCTGCGCCACATCCTGCGCAACCAGCGCAACGTCGAAGTGCGGCTGGGCGAAGTGGTCGGCCTGGACATGCAGGCGGGCACCGTGTCGCTGGCCGAAGGCGATGCGCTGTCGTACGACTACCTGCTGCTGGCCAGTGGCGCGACGCACGCGTATTTCGGCCACGAGGAATGGAGCGCGGACGCACCCGGCCTGAAGACGCTCGACGACGCGCTGGCGATCCGCCGTCGCCTGCTGCTGGCGTTCGAGCGCGCCGAGGCCTGCGAGGATCCCGCGCAGCGCGACGCCTGGCTCAACTTCGCCGTCGTCGGCGGCGGCCCGACGGGCGTCGAACTAGCCGGCACGCTCGCCGAGATCGCACGGCACACGCTCAATCGCGAATTCCGCAACATCGATCCTTCGCACGCGCGCGTTCGCCTGATCGAAGCCGGGCCGCGCGTGCTCGCGTCGTTTCCGGAATCGCTTTCGGAGAAGGCGCGCAGGCAACTGGAGAAGCTCGGCGTGGAAGTCGTCACCGGCACGCCCGTGAATGCGATCGATGCGAACGGCTACACGCTGGGCGAAACCTTCGTGCCTTCGCGCACGGTGCTGTGGGCCGCAGGCGTCGCGGCCTCGCCGCTGGGCGCGTTGCTGGGCGTGCCACGCGATCGCGCCGGCCGCGTGCCGGTGGAATCGGACCTGAGCGCACCCGGCCATCCGGAGATCTTCATCGCCGGCGATCTCGCCAGCGTGCAGCAGGGCGGCAAACCCGTGCCCGGCATCGCACCCGCCGCGAAGCAGATGGGTGCGCACGTGGCGGTCGCGATCAAGGCGCGGCTTGCCGGAAAGCCCACGCCGGCGTTCCGCTATCGCGACTTCGGAAATCTCGCGACGATCGGCCGCATGGCGGCCGTCGTGGACCTGCACGGTTTCAGGATTTCAGGGCTGCTCGCATGGTGGTTCTGGCTGGCCGCGCACGTGTTCTTCCTGATCGGCTTCCGCAACCGCCTCATCGTGCTGCTCAACTGGGCGTGGTCGTACTGGAGCTACCAGCGGCACGCGCGGATCATCCTCGGGCGCGATCCACCGCGTCCGGAATGATCACGCGGTGTCACGTGTGATGCGGCATGCGTAGCAGCCGTACTTCGCGAAGTGGACGTGCAGGTAGGCGACGTCTGCACGTTCGAAGAATCGCGCGATCAGCGATTCGATGTCGCGGCCTTCGACGACGTCGGCGATTCGCATCATGCCGTCCTCGCCATAGGCGCGAATGGACAGCAGGCGACGCCGTAACTGGTCCGGCACTTCATCGTTTGAGAACGTCGTGTCGGCAGCCGCCTCACGCACGAAGATGGGGCCGGAGGCACGGTAGGGCGTCGCCACGGCGTGGTGTTCGTACGGAAGCAGGAGCAGTCGCTCGCCGGGCTGCGCATCGCGCAGGCTGACGCGGCAGGGGTAGGCGTTGGGGTCATCGGCGACGGCGCGGCGGATGTCGCGCGCGGCGAGCTCGTCGTCGGAAAGCGCGAACAGCGGCTGGAACTGCGCGGCGGGCAGCGCGTGGATGCGGAACATGGTCGGACTCCTGTTGGATGTCGCCATGCTCGTCGTCCAACGGGAGGTTCGATATCCGATCCTTGCGGCCAATCGTGTTCGCGTCATGCAAAAGAAACGGCCCGGTTTCCCGGGCCGTTTCGCATGCATCGATGGAGCCTTGCGATTACGCCGCGAACAGCGCGCGCATCTTCTTCAGCGCGTTGGCTTCGATCTGGCGGATGCGCTCGGCGCTGACGCCGTACTCGTCGGCCAGTTCCTGCAGCGTGATCTTGCTTTCCGAGTCCAGCCAGCGACGCTTGACGATGTCACGCGAGCGCTGGTCCAGGCCCGACAGGCCTTCGCGCAGCAGGGCGAGGTGGCTGTCTTCCTCATCCTCGCGCTCGTAGGTCTGCGACGGGTCTTCCGCGTCGGTGCGCAGGTACGCGGCCGGCGACGGCGGAGCGTTGTCGTCGTCATCGTCCGGCGCATCGAAACCGATGTCGCGGCCTGACAGGCGCGATTCCATCTCGAGCACTTCGCGCTCGGACACATTGAGGTCCTGGGCGACGGCGCGGACTTCCTCGGCGTTCATCCAGCCCAGGCGGGTCTTGGACTTGCGCAGGTTGAAGAACAGCTTGCGCTGCGCCTTGGTCGTGGCGACCTTCACGATGCGCCAGTTCTTCAGGATGAACTCGTGCATCTCGGCACGGATCCAGTGCACGGCGAAGGACACCAGGCGCACGCCCTGTTCGGGGTCGAAGCGCTTGACCGCCTTCATCAGGCCGATGTTGCCTTCCTGGATGAGATCGCCCAGCTGCAGACCGTAGCCGTTGTAGCCACGGGCCACGTGCACGACGAAGCGCAGGTGCGAATGCACCAGCTCACGGGCGGCATCGAGGTCCTCGCCGTCGCGGAAACGACGCGCCAGCGCCTGCTCGTCTTCCGCGGTGAGCACCGGAATGCGGTGCACGGCGTTGACGTAGGCGTCCAGCGAACCGAGCGCACTCGGCACCGGAAGATTGTTGGAAACCAGCGGGAGGGACAGGGTGTTCTGGGTCATGGGAGTCATCTTAGCAGTCGATATGGTGGTCTGCTAAAGGTCGAAAGGGCCTCAGTGTTTCATGGGTGGGACAAACTCCCGGCGACCCCGTCCGGAGGGACTGACGCCGCGCAGGGTTTGCAAATCAATCACTTGGGGCGTGAGCGGCGCGTCGGGGCGGGATGACCGCGACGTTCCAGCGCACCCATTCATAGACCTGATCGGGCCCCAGAAGTTCATTGGGATGCCAAGCCGACTCCGCAAGGCCATTGAGGCCGCCCAGCGGGGGTTCAGACCGGCAACGCGGCCCGGGCGGGGAGCGACCAGTCGATCGGTGCCTTGCCGTGGCGGGCCAGGTATTCGTTGGCGGCCGAGAAATGCCCCGACCCGATGAAGCCCCGGTACGCCGACAGCGGCGAGGGGTGCGGCGCCTTGAGCACCTTGTGGCGGCGCGGGTCGATGACCTTTCCCTTGGCTTGCGCGTAGCTGCCCCAGAGCATGAAGACCAGACCTTCGCGCTCGCGGTTGAGCACGTCGACGACGTGGTCGGTGAAACCTTCCCAGCCCCGGCCCTGGTGGGCGCCCGCCTTGCCTTCTTCCACCGTCAGCACGGCATTGAGCATCAACACACCCTGGCGCGCCCACGGCAGCAGGCAGCCGTGGTCGGGACGCGCGATGTCGAGGTCGCGCTGGATCTCCTTGAAGATGTTCTCCAGCGACGGCGGCACCGGCACGCCCGGCTGCACCGAGAAACACAGCCCGTGCGCCTGGCCGGCGCCGTGGTACGGGTCCTGGCCAAGGATGACGACTTTGACCTGATCGAACGGCGTGGCGTCGAAGGCGGCGAAGATGTCCGGGCCCGGCGGGAAGATCCGCGCGCCAGCGGCCTTGCGATCGCGCAGGAAGCCGGACAGCTGCTGCATGTCGGGGCGATGGAGGTAGTCGCCGACTTTCGCCTTCCACGACGGGTCCAGCCGGATGCGGTCGCCGCTGTCGGCCGCCTCGTTCATGCGTCCAGCGCCGTCGGCTCCGGCAGCCGCGCCAGGCGCAGCTGGAACAGGGTCTTGGTGACCAGCAGGCGCTCTTCGATCGGCTTGAGCACCAGGTCGTTCGCGCCAGCGCGGATCAGCGCGCTCTGGTTGTCGGCGTTGCCGTCGCCGGTCATCACCAGCACCGGCAGGCGGCGCTTGCCGAAGCCGAAGTCCTCGCGCAGGCGGGCGAGCAGGTCGTTGCCGCTCAGCGCGCCCTTCAGATAGACGTCGGTCAGCACGAGGTCGCAGCCGATGTCGTCCAGCCCGCGACGCGCCTCCAGGAATTCCAGCGCCTCTTCCACACCGACGAAGTGCAGCACCGTCAGGCCATGGCGTTCGAGCATGCGCTTGGTCGCCAGCGCGACGACCTTGCTGTCCTCGACATAGAGCACGCGCGCGCCGGGGATCGGCTGCGGCTGCACGTAGCCGCGGATGAAGGCGGCCAGCGCGGTGTGGCCGAGCGCCTTGTCGAAGTAGTCGGTGACGTCTTCGGTGAAACGACGCGACTCCAGGTGCGACTGCGCATCGCCGGAGACGACGATGATCGGCACGTATGCCTGCCCCGACGACTCGCGCACGACGCGCGCGAGCGCGATGCCGTCGCCGTCGGGGAGCACCAGCGAGGTGGTGACCAGATCGACCGCACCGCTTTCCAGCGCGGCGCGTGCCTCGGCGATGCCGGCACAGGGCACGACGATGGCGTCGCTCAGCTCGCGCGCCAGCACGTCGCCGATCAGCTTGCGCACCAGCTTGGAACCGTCGACCACCATGATGCGCGGCGCGGCGTTGGCGAGGTGGCGAAGATCCTGGCTCATGTCGTCGGGCGCGTCTGGCGCAGGTAGTGGCCGGTCACCAGACCGGCGCCGATCCAGCCGAGCAGGCCCGAACCCACGACGATGGCGACGGCGTTGGTCAGGTCGAAACCGTGCAGCGCGAACTGGCTGCCGTAGCTTTGCGCGAGTGCGGCGAGCGGCTCGCGCAGTGCGTGATCGGCAGCGGTGAGCAGGCCCAGCGCGAGCAGGCCGGCGACCAGCCCGTAGCTCAGGCCCAGATAAAGGAACGGGCGGCGGATGAAGCCGTCGGTGGCACCCAACTGCTGCAGCACGGCGATTTCGTCGCGACGCGACTGGATGTCCAGCCGCACCGTGTTGCCGACGACCAGCAGCGCGCCCAGGCCGAGCAGCGCCGCCAGCACCCATGCCAGCCGCACGCCGAAGCGCAGCCACTGGTCCAGGCGTTGGCGCCATGCGGCGTCGTGCTGGACGACATCCACGTCAGGCAGCGTGCGCAGCGAATCGGCGAGCATGGTTTCGTCGCCCTTCGGCGTCACGACCAGCACGCTCGGCAGCGGATTGCCGTCCACCGCGCTGATCGCCTCGCCCAGGCCGCTGCTGCGGCGCAGTTCGTCCATGCCCTGCTCGGGCGTGCGCAGCTCCAGCGTGGCGATGTCGCCGCGACCGCGCAGTTCCTCGGCCAGCGCGCGGGCACGGTCGACCGTGACCTGCGGTTTGAGGAACAGGCTGATCTGCCGCGACTGCTCCACCGTGCCGGTAAAGCGCTCGACATTGCCCAGCGCCGCCCACAGGCCGAGGGGGAGCGTGATCGCCACCGCCATCACGCCGATGGTCAGCGCGGTCGCCCACGGCTTGCGCAGCATGCGGCCGGCGCTGGCGACGAGGCTGTAGACGTGGTGGTCGAGCCACGTGCCCAGGCGCGAATTCGGGCGCGCCGGGCGGGTCGAAGCGTTGGCGGTCGACGCGCTCACTGGGCGAGGTCCTGCGGCGAGATGTCGTCTACCAGGCGGCCCTGGTTCAACACCAGCACGCGTTTCTTCATGCGTTTGACCAGCGCCAGGTCGTGGCTGGCCACCAGCACGCTCGTGCCGAGTTCAGGCAGGGATTCGAACAGCGCCATGATCTCGGCTGACAGCGTGGGATCGAGGTTGCCGGTGGGTTCGTCTGCGACCAGCAGGCGCGGTTCGCCGACGATCGCACGGGCGATGCCCACGCGCTGCTGCTCGCCGGCCGACAACTGCGACGGCAGCGCCGTGGCGCGGGCGCCCAGCGACACCTTGTCGAGTACGGCGCGCACGCGCTTGCCGATATCGCCGCGACGCATGCCGCGCAGGATCAGCGGCAGCGCGACGTTGTCGGCGACACTTCGATCCCCGAGCAGGCGATGGTCCTGAAAGACGACGCCGACGTCGCGTCGATGCAGCGCGATGCGACGGCCGCGCACCTTCAGCAGGTTGCGGTCGCCGAAGACGACGGCGCCGCGGCTGGGGCGTTCGGAAAGGTGGATCAGCTTGAGCAGCGTGCTCTTGCCCGCGCCGGAATGGCCGGTGACGAACAGCATTTCACCCTGCGCGACTTCGAAGCTGACCTCGCTCAACGCGTCGTGGCCGCCTTCGTACCGCTTGCTGACGTTGTCGAAGCGCAGGACGCTCATCGCTCACCGTGAACACACTCGTGCCGCCCAGTATCGGCGGCACGGGCGGCGCTGGCTAGGGCGAATCGACCGCGAAGGCGCAAACCGCGACACGGTTCGCGAGGCCGGCGCGGGGCTTCGCCCGGCGCCGGTGCGCGGGTCAGTGCTGGCTGCGCGGCGAACGCGAGATCAGCGACTTCAGGCCACGGCCGATGCGGTGCAGCAGGCCGAGCTTGTCGCCGTCCTTCGCGGCCGCCTTGGCGGCGACCTTCTGCGCGTGGACCTGGGTGGTCGACTTCGGCCCGTTCTGCGCGGGTGCGGCCGTCTGCGCGGCGGCGTCGTCGATGCGACGGCCACCGCGACGGCGACGACGCTTGCGCGGCGCACGCTCGGCATCGCCGGTCGGCGGAGTCGCGGCCTCGACGGCCTGGTGCGCCTGCGCGGCGGCATCCACCGCCGGCTGCGGGCGCGGCTTGCGCTCGCCGCGCGGGGCGCCGTCGCGGCTGCCTTCGCTGCGGCTGCCTTCGCTGCGGCTGCCTTCGCGACGACCGCCGCGGCTTTCGCCACGACCACCACTGCCGCCCGGCTTGCCGCCACGGCTGCGACCACCGCCGCGACGCTCTTCATCGGCCGCACGCTGCTCCCGCGCTTCCTTGAAGATCGCGCCGATGCTTTCGTTCTCGCCGTCGGCCTCGCCTTCGACGCCTTCAGGCACTTCACGCGGCGCACGCGGGATGGCCACCAGCAGGTCGGCATCGACCGCCGCCACGGGCAGCTTCTGCTCGATGTAGGCCTCGATGTCCGGCAGCGACATCGCGTAGCGCTCGCAGGCGAAGCTGATCGCGTCGCCTTCCGCGCCCAGGCGCGCCGTGCGGCCGATGCGGTGGACGTAGTCCTCCGCATCGAAGGGCAGGTCGTAGTTGTAGACGTGCGACACGCCGTCGATGTGCAGGCCGCGCGCGGCCACGTCGGTGGCGACGAGGATCTCCAGCTGGCCCTTCTGGAACTTGTTGAGCAGCGATTCGCGCTTCTTCTGCGGCACGTCGCCCGACAGCACGCCGACGCGATAGCCGCCCCGCTCCAGGGCACGGGCGACGCGTTCGACGAACGCCTTGGTGTTCACGAACACCATCGTGCGCGCGCCTTCGCTGCGCGACAGCAGGCCCAGCAACAGCGGGATCTTCTCGTCGTCGGCCGGGAAGTAGACCTTCTGGCGGACCTTCGCGGCGGTGATGAATTCGGTCTCGACGACGACCTTTTCCGGCTCGTTCATGTGCTCGTACGCGAGTTCCAGCACGCGGTGGCTCAGCGTGGCGCTGAACAGCAGCGTCTGGCGCTCGGTACGGATCGGCATGCGGCGCAGCAGGAAGCGGATGTCCTTGATGAAGCCCAGGTCGAACATGCGGTCGGCTTCATCGAGCACGCAGATCTCGCACGCGTGCAGCGACACGACCTTGTGCTGCTTGACGTAGTCGATCAGGCGGCCGGGCGTGGCGATGATGACGTCGGCGCCCTTCTGCAGCAGCTCGCGCTGCTTGTCGTAGTCCACGCCGCCGTAGACGAGCGCGAACTTCAGGCCGAGGTCGGAGCCGAACTTCACCGCGTCCTTGTGGATCTGGATGGCCAGCTCGCGCGTGGGCGCCAGGATCAGCGCACGGGGGTCTTCCGGCTTGCGCTCGGCCAGCGCCGGACGGGTCAGCAGGCGGTTCATCACCGCCACCAGGAACGCCAGCGTCTTGCCGGTGCCGGTCTGCGCCTGGCCGGCGACGTCGCGACCCTGCAGGGCGATCGGGAGAGTGAGGGCCTGGATCGGCGTGCAGCGGGTGAAGCCGGCGGCTTCAAGCCCGGCCAGCAGGCTCGGATGCAGGTCGAAAGAAGAGAAGGAAACGTCGGTTAAAGGCTTGTCGCTCATCAGCTTTGGAAGTCCGCGCGCGCCGTGCAGTTGCGGCATGCAATGTTGCGTTGGCGCGCTTGCGTGGGTGGCGTCCGCATCGCAGACTGCCGGGGCCGGGCCCGGTCGGGCGCCGGCTCGGAAAGGGGTCGGGAACCGGCCGATCGGACCGCTGGTCCGGGCTTGAAGTCCCCGCGAAACGCCCCAGTTTACCGTAACGACCGATCCGGCACGCCCGAATGGCCAGCCGGGCCGATCGCCCCGTCCGTGGGACGGCCGCGGATGGTCCGTGGGCCGTCCGCCATGCCCCATCCGCAGGAGAGTCCCGTGAGCGAGAAAATTTTGCACGTTGGCGATGCCGACTTCGACGCCGCCGTGCTGCAGTCGTCCGAGCCGGTTCTGGTCGATTTCTGGGCCGAATGGTGCGGTCCCTGCAAGATGATCGCCCCCGCGCTGGACGAACTGGCCGCCGCTTACGACGGCAAGGTCAAGATCGCCAAGGTCAACGTCGACCACAACCGCGCCACGGCGATGAAGTACCACGTGCGCTCGATCCCGATGCTGCTGCTGTTCAAGAACGGCCAGGTCCAGGCGACCCAGATCGGTGCCGTCGGCAAGGCCCAGCTGAGCCAGATGATCGACAAGGCGATCTGACGCCTGCCACACCGCCCTCTCCCGCCGTGGGAGAGGGTCTGGCGGAACGCTCCGGCCCCGGACGCGCCCCCCGAAGCCCACCGCCCGCTCCAATCGCCTCCTGCCGCACGGTTTACCGACCGCGCCAGCCACGTGAACGAGCCCTGTCCCGGCGCTTGCCGCCGCGCGAAGGCAGTGCTAGTTTCATTCCACCCGGCGTTCCTGACCTTCCGCGACTTCGCCGTCCGGACCCGTCTTGCGCCGCACCCCACTCTCGAAACCATCGTCCCTGACGTTCCGCTCGCCCTCTGCGAGCGCTCGCCGCTTAGCGAGGATTCCCTGCTTGTCCGATAACACCCCTGACGCCGGCGAAGTCGCCGAGAAGCGCGTGCGCAAGGCACGCGTGAGCAAGGCCGCCGACAACGCGCCCGCCTCCGTCTCCACCGAAGCCGCCGCTCCCGCTCCCAGCCAGGCGCCCGCGCCGCGTGCCGAAGCGCCGGCCCCGGCCGCCGAGGCCCCTGCTTCTTCCGAATCGCGTGCCGAAGGCGCCCAGGGCGGCGAAGGCGGCCAGCACCGCGAAGGCCGCGATGACGGCAACCGTGGCGGCAACAACCGCCGCGACCGCTTCCGCAACCGTCGCGAACGCCAGCGCGAGCGCTACCAGAACGGCGGGATGCAGGACGACGGCGGCAACGGCGAGAACTTCGTCCCGCGCCCGCACCCGCAGGTGCCGGAAGGCTTCCCGCAGTACTCGCTGGGCGACCTCAAGCGCATGCCCACGCCGAAGCTGCTGGACGTGGCCGACCAGCTCCAGATCCAGGAAGGCGTCGCCCGCGCCCGCAAGCAGGACGTCATCTTCGCCGTCCTGAAGGTGCTGACCCGCCACGGCGAAGGCGTCGCCGCCGACGGCGTGCTGGAAATCCTGCCCGACGGCTTCGGCTTCCTGCGCGCCGCCGAGGCCAGCTACCTGGCCGGCCCGGACGACGTGTACATCTCGCCCAGCCAGATCCGCCGCTTCAACCTGCGTACCGGCGACCACCTGTCCGGCCGCATCCGCTGGCCGAAGGACGGCGAACGCTACTTCGCGCTGGCCGTGGTCGACACGATCAACGGCGAGCCGCTGGAAGCGTCCAAGAACAAGGTCCTGTTCGAGAACCTCACCCCGCTTTTCCCGCGCAAGCGCTTCCGCCTGGAACGCGGCGACGGTTCGACCGAGGACATCACCGGCCGCATCCTCGACCTGATGGCGCCGCAGGGCAAAGGCCAGCGCGCGCTGATCGTCTCGCCGCCGAAGGCGGGCAAGACGATGATGATGCAGCAGGTGGCCACGGCCATCACCAGCAACCATCCCGACGTGCACCTGATCGTGCTGCTGGTCGACGAGCGCCCGGAAGAAGTGACCGAGATGCAGCGCACCGTGCGCGGCGAAGTGGTCTCCTCCACGTTCGACGAACCCGCCGGCCGCCACGTGCAGGTCGCCGAGATGGTGATCGAGCGCGCCAAGCGCCTGGTCGAGCACAAGAAGGACGTCGTGATCCTGCTCGACTCCATCACCCGACTGGCGCGCGCGTACAACAACGTCGTGCCGTCCTCGGGCAAGGTGCTCACCGGTGGTGTCGATGCGAACGCGCTGCATCGTCCGAAGCGTTTCTTCGGCGCGGCGCGTAACGTCGAGGAAGGCGGTTCGCTGACCATCATCGCCACCGCGCTGATCGATACCGGCAGCAAGATGGACGAGGTGATCTACGAAGAGTTCAAGGGCACCGGCAACTCCGAAGTGCACCTGGACCGTCGCATCGCCGAGAAGCGCGTCTACCCGGCCATCAACATCAACCGCTCCGGCACGCGTCGCGAAGACCTGCTGATCGAGCCGGAACTGCTGCAGAAGATCTGGATCCTGCGCAAGCTGCTGCACGGCATGGACGAGATCGGCGCGATGGAGTTCCTGCTGGACAAGATGAAGACGACCAAGTCCAACGACGAGTTCTTCAGTTCGATGAAGCGCTGAGGTCCGTCGCGATCGGAGAAAGAAAACGCCCCGCAATGCGGGGCGTTTTTCATTACGCCAACTGCCTTGCGGGCAGGCGCGGCATCAGCCGCCGTTGAGCGGCGTCAGCAAGCGCGGGCCGCCCTTGAGCGGGAAGATGCCGTCGCCGGCCACCGCGTCGGCGCCGAGCGAGGTGTCCATGCCACCCAGCCACGGGGCGCTCTGGCGGGGGCCGGGAATGTAGGTTTCCCATTCGCCCGATTCAGGCTTCTTGTCGTTCGGAAGCAGGTAGGAGACCGGCACGCGTGCCAGCCAGAAGGGCGCATCGACTTCCTCGCCTTGGGTCGGCGGCAGGAACCTCCACCGGCGCGCCGTCTGCAGCGATGCATCGGCCAGCGAATCCCGCCAGCGCTGCATCGCCGCCTCGGTGCGATCGACGGAACCCAGGTTGACCTGCTCGGCCATCGCGTCCTCGACCTTTCCGTCGCGCCCGATCCGCACGATCACGTAAACCGTGCCGCGCACGCCGCTCGCGGCGGCCTGCGGCGGATACTTCGGCCGCAGGAGCGGGCCCTTGCTCGACACCCATTCGCCATCGGCGAACTTGCCGAAGTTCGCAGCCGTGATCCGCACCTCGAACCCCTCGGTGTTTTCGCGCTGCCTGGCCGCAAGGCGAACGGTCATCGCGGTGCGTGCGCGAACCGGCTTGCCGTCGACGAGGACGGGATCGAAACGCCACGTCGCGCTCGCACGGTCCATGAGGCGTACCGCAACCGGCGGCAGCTTGGCCGCGTCGTCGAGTTCATATTTCGCGACGCTGCCGTCGCGTTCGATTTCGATATTCCCCGTCACCAGCATGCTCATCTCGGCCTGCTTGCGGATCTCGTCGCGTCCGCCGGCCAGCGCATCGCCTTGCAACATGCAGGCAAGCAGGACGCACGCCAGCCCGGCCGTCCGTTGCATCACGTTCCAGTTCCCCATGGCACCCCTCCTTAGTGGAGGCCATGAAATCGCGTTTCACTGTTGCCCGCAAGGCAACCCCGCACGCACGCGCCAGTGGGCATAATTCGGGCACGGAGGCATTACATGCACGGCGGCGGTCTCGAACTCGCATTGGTATTCCTGCTGGCCGCGGTGATCGCGGTGCCGGTGTTCCGGCGCTTCGGGCTGGGCGCGGTGCTGGGTTACCTCACCGCGGGCGTGACGCTGGGGCCATACGGGCTGCGTTTCGTCGCCAACGCCGAGCCGGTGCTGACGGCCGCCGAGATCGGCGTGGTGATGCTGCTGTTCGTGATCGGCCTGGAGCTCTCGCCGGCGCGCCTTCGCGTGATGCGCAAGCCGATCTTCGGCGCGGGCGGCGCGCAGGTCGCGTTGAGCGCGCTTGCCATTGGCGGTGCCGCGATGATCGCGGGCGCGTCGTGGCAGGCCGCGCTGGTCATCGGCATGGGCCTGGCGTTCTCGTCCACCGCGATCGGCCTGCAGTTGCTGTCCGAACGCAAGGCGATGACGACCGACCACGGGCGCCTGGGTTTCGCGATCCTGCTGTTCCAGGATCTCGCGGCCATCCCGCTGCTGGCGGCGATTCCGCTGCTGGGTCGTGCCGGCGCGGCGGACAACCTGGGCTGGGACGAGATCGCCAAGGCCTTGGGCGCTATCGCGGTGGTGGTCATCGGCGGCCGTTTCGCGCTGCGGCAGATCTTCCGCATCATCGCGCGCGTGCAGATGCCGGAGGTGTTCACGGGCGCGGCATTGCTGGTGGTGCTTGGCACCGCATGGATCATGCAGGGCGCCGGTCTTTCGGCAGGCCTGGGCGCGTTCCTCGCCGGCGTGCTGCTGGCCGACTCGGAATTCCGCCACGAACTCGAAGCGCAGATCGACCCGTTCAAGGGGCTGCTGCTCGGCCTGTTCTTCATGGCCGTGGGCATGACCATCGACCTCGACCGTCTGCTGTCCGAGCCGGTGCTCATCACCGGCCTCGCCATCGCGCTGCTGATGGTGAAGTTCTCCATCCTCTATTTCGTCGGCCACGTGCCGGGCGGGCTGAACACGCGCGAATCGCTGCGGCTGGGCGCCGTGCTCGCACTCGGCGGCGAGTTCGCCTTCGTGGTGTTCAACGAAGCGGTGAAGTCGGGACTCATCGACGATCCCACGCGGGACCGCCTCGTCGCCGCGGTGGGTATTTCCATGGCGCTCACGCCGCTGCTGGTGATCGCCATCGCGCGCATGCTCTCCTCCGCGCCGCGCAAGGAAGAACGCGCGTTCGACCACATCCCCAACGACCAGCCCGAAGTGCTGATCGCCGGCTTCGGCCGTTTCGGCCAGATCGTCGCGCGACTGCTCCTGGCGCAGCACACGCGCTTCATCGCGATCGAGCACAGCGCCGACCAAGTCGATTTCGTGCGCCGCTTCGGCAATCCGGTGTACTACGGCGATCCGGCCAAGCCCGAACTGCTGCGCTCGTGCGGCGCGGACCAGGTGAAGGTGTTCGTCATCGCCATCGACGGTGTCGAGGAAAGCCTGCGCACGGTGGAAACGATCCGCCGGCTGTATCCCGACGCGACGGTCTTCGCCCGCGCACGCGATCGTCGGCATGCGTGGGAGCTGATGGACCTGGGTGCGCGCGCGATCCGCGAGACGTTCTACAGCAGCCTGAAAATGGGCGAGAAGGTGCTGGTGGAACTCGGGTTGTCGGAGGATGTCGCGCGCCAGCACGCCGAGCAGTTCCGCGAACACGACCTGCGCCTGCTGCATGCGCAGTCGCTGATCCGCGACGACGAGGACGCGCTGCTGCAATCCACGCAGGACGCGCGCCGCGAGCTTGAAGAACTGTTCAACGCCGACAGCGGCACGGGCATGCTGAACGAAATCGCCGACGCCACGCGCAAGGACATGGCCGCGGTGGATGAGGAAGAGTGAGTCACTCGTCATCCCGGCCAAGGCCGGGACCCGGGGCTGTCACGCGACCCGACGCATCTGGTCATTCCAGCGAACGCTGGAACCCATTTTGATTTCTTGTGTCGTGACGTAATGAACGCAGGTGCTGAACGCGAGATCTCAGCGCACCCCCGCTCCGCCGACCCTCACCCCACCCCTCTCCCGGGGGAGAGGGGCTAACGCCGAGGCGAAGACGCTGGGATCCCTCAGCGCGGCTCGCGCAGGAACCTTGCCATCGACAGGTTCTGCCCCGGCGTCGCCGGCGCGAATTCCGCCGCGATGTCGATGAAGCCGCGCATCACCGCGATCTCGCGCGGCGTGCGGTTGAGCGCATCGCGCAGGTCCGGGTCGGCGCCGGCGCGCAGCAGGAACTGCACCACGCGGGGCAGGCCGTGCAGCGCTGCCAAGTGCAACGGGCCGAAGCCGCGCGGGTCCTTCGCATCGAGCGTGGCGTCATGGTCGATCAACAACTGCAGCCCCGCCACCAGCACGTCTTCGTCGGCATCGCTGCCCGGTTCGGCGCGCGCACCCAGCAACAGCAGCAGCGGCGTGGCGCCGGCGGCTGGCTGGTCGGCATCCACGCCCGCCAGCAGCAACGTGTCGAACAGCGCGACCAGGCGCGAACGCTCGCGTGCGTTGAAGCCGTACATCGCCGCGCAATGCAGCGCCTGGCGGCCCTGTGCGTCGCACGCCTGCACATCAGCGCCTGCGGTGAGCAGGCGCGCGGCCAGGTCGGTAAGACCCAGCGCGCACGCGACCATCAACACCGTCAGATCACCCGGCAGGCGCTGCTCCAGCGGCGCGCCGGCGGCGAGCAGGCGGTCGACGATGTCGGCGTGACGCATGCTGACGGCGGCCGAAAGCGGCGTCGCACCGGAGTTGGCGGTGCGCTGCGGATCCGCTCCGCGCGCCAGCAGCAGGTCCACCACGGCGCGATGACCGCCGCCGGCCGCGCGCAGCAGCGCGGTGCAGCCCTGCGAATCGGTGGCGTCCACCGGCAGGCCGAGGTCGAGCAGGCGACGCACGGCATCGGCGTCGCCGACGATCGCGGCGGCTGGGATGTCCTGCGCCTGCAGCGGACGACGCGGCAACGGCCAGCCGCGCCAGTCGAGCCAGTCGGCCAGATCGCGACGCCCCGAGGACAGCGCGACGCCGAGCGGCGTCTGGCCGTCGGCCGCCAGCAGGTCCGGCGCCGCGCCATGCGCGACCAGGCGCTTGAGCATGCCGTCGCGGCCGAGCGCGGCGGCCAGGTGCAATGCGCTCATGCCGTGGCTGTCGCGAGCGTTGAGGTCGGCGCCGATCGCGAGCAGACGATCGAGCAGACGCGCCCAGCCCAGCCGCACCGCGAGCGCCAGCGGCGGATCGCCCGCGGGCGAACGCGCGAACGGATCGGCGCCACGCTCCAGCAGGTCGAGTGCGAGGTCTTCGAGCGAGTCGGAATCGCCCGCGCCACCCTGCGCCGAGGTGAGGAAACGCGCCAGGCCACCGGCGCCGGTCGGCGAGACCGCCCGGTCCAGCAGCGCGCGCAACGAGGTTTCCGCTTCCGGCATGCGCGCGAGCATCGCGTGCACCGGCGTGTCGCCCTGCGGATCGCGCACTTCCGGATCGGCGCCCTGCGCGAGCAGCCACCGCACACGCTCCGCCGAACCGATGGCGTCTTCGTCGTGCAGCAGCGCGCCGCGCTCCTTCGCGCTGAGCAGTTGCGCGAGGCCACCGAGTTCTTCGGCACGACCATCGCGCAGGCCATCGCGCAGCAGCACGGTCGGCGCGCGGTCGGGCAGCGGTGCGTCGTCGTCGGCGTCCTCGCTGAGTGCGGCCGGCAGCGGGTAGGCGCGATCGAGCGCGGCGACCAGCGACCAGCGTCCGGCTTCGGCCGCGCGGTCGATGGCGCGCTTGCCGTCGGCGTCGCGATGTTCGGCATCGCTTCCCAGGTCCAGCAGCTTCTGAACCAGCGCAGGCGACGGCGCATCGGCCATGCACGCCAGGATCAGTGCGGTGCGGCCGCGCGCGTCGGCGCTGGTGGCCGCGTCTGCGCCGCCTCGCGGCAGATGCTGCAGCAGGCGATCGACCAGCGCTTCGCGCGAGGCGCGAGCGGCTTCGAGGAACGGGGTGCGGCCATCGTGGTCGCGGATCGACGGATCGGCATGCGCCGAAAGCAAGGTCGCTGCGATGTCGATGTGCCCGGCGAATGCGGCTTCGTGCAGCGCGGTACGGCCGCGGCGATCGCGCGCGTCCACCTTCGCCTTGTGCTTGAGCAGCAGCGCGACGCCGGCCGCGTCGTCTTCCTCGCCGCCCGCCGCGGCGAGCAGCGCCGGTTGGCCGTCGCCCGGCTCCGGACGCGCGCCGCGCTCGAGCAGGAATTTCGCCAGTCGCCAGTTGCCGGCCGCGCAGGCCATGCCGAGCGGCGATACGCCGTCGCGGTTGAGCGGGTCCAGATCGGCCGCCGCATCGCGCAGCAGCGCGGCGACGCCCGGGTCGGAGCTTCGTGCGGCATGGTGCAGCGGCGTGTTGCCATCGCTGTCGGTCAGGCGCGGGTCGGCACCGTTGGCCAGCAGCGTCATCACCGCGTCGGGACGGCCGTGCCAGCTGTCGCGCGTGGCGGCCAGCAACGGCGTCATGCCGGCGTGGGTTGCGTTGAGGTCGGCGCCGTTGGCGATCAGCGCGCGCAGCAGGCGCAGGTCGGGCAGCACCGCCGAGAGCACGGCGAGACTGCGCTGGTCGCGATCGTCCGCCGGCGGCGGCGCGTTGACGTCGGCGCCCAGCCCAACCAGCTCCAGCGCGCGCTCCACGCGGCCGGCGCGGGCGGCGGCATAGAGCAGCGGCGCGAGCGGCTCGCCGTCGACGAGTGCGATGTGTTCATCGGCTTCGGCCTCGTCGTCATCGGCGTCGAAAGCGAAGCCGGGCAGTGGGTCGGCCGGCTCGATCTGCTGGAGCAGGGCATGCAGCGCCGGGGCACCGAGCGCGAGCACCACGGCGAGTGCCCAGCGCGCACCGCCGCCGAGCAGCCCCGGCCATGCCAGGGTGACGACGGCAAAACCCATTGCCAGCACGATCGCCGCGATACCCAGGCCGCGCCACGCGCCCAGTTCGAGTTCGCCCAGCGCGTGCCAGTGCTCGCGCAGCGGGCCGCCGTCGCGTTCCAGGCCGAGCCACAGCGGCCACACGCGCCACAGCCCGAGCAGCGCGGCGCCGAGGACCACGCTCACGCCCAGCGCGGACGGAAGCGATCCGTTGGCCAGCAGCGAGGACAGCGGCCAGGCGAGCAAGGCCGCCAGCAGCGCGACGGCGCCGATCCAGACCATCGCCAGCCCGAGCGCGTCACGCTGTGCTTCACGACGCGCAGGCAGGCCGCCGTCCCGCCAGGCGCGCACGGCCAGCGCGTTCAGCGGCTGGGCCAGGGTGCCGGCGATCGCGGCCACGATGCCGCCGAAGCCGGCGATGAGGCCCAGCAGGACGCCGCCGGCCAGCACGCCGCCGATGCGAACCGGCAGCGACACGGCGCGGGGCGCGCGGGAGGAGGACGTCGGCTCAGGCATCGGTGCCCCAGTCCTCCTGCATCGGATCTTCGATCGTCGGCGGGAATTGCAGGTGGAAACCGCGCGTGGACAGGTTCTCGCGCACCACCGCCACGTCCTCGCGGGCGAGCTTGCGCTGCGGCGTCAGCGCGACTTCCAGCACGAAATGCAGCGTGCCCAGTTGGGCACGCACGGGTTCGGGCAGGCGCGCGAAGTCGTCGCGCTGCGCGAGATAGACGTAGGTGTCGGCCTTGCGGAGGCTCTTGTAGACGTAGGCTTGCATCGGTTCCGGCGACGGTCGCGCCCGGGGGACGGCGCGGCGAGATTTTCGCCACAGCATACCGGTGCAAAGCCGGGATTCGGGAATGTGGATTCGGGTTTCGTAAAGCCCGTGTGTGATGGCGCCGCCGGTTCTCCCGGAGCCCGGATTCCCTTGCGCCGGTTCAGTGATACCCCGCGTCCGCCGCGACCTTGCCCTTGAACACGCTGTAGGACCAGTACGTGTAGCCCAGGATCGCCGGCAGCAGCACGATCAGGCCCACCAGTACGAAGCCCTGCGACGACGGCGGCGAGGCCGCGTCCCAGATCGTCAGCCCCGGCGGCACGATGTTCGGCCAGATGCCCAGCACCAGCCCGACGAAGCCCAGCGCGAAGAAGCACAGCGTCAGCACGAAGGGCGCGGCATCGCGGCCGCGGCGCATCGCCGCGCGCCATAGCGCGAACGCGTTGACCAGCGCCAGCAACGGCACCGGTGCCAGCCACAGGAAGTTCAGGCCGTCGAACCAGCGCGCCATGATCCGCGAGTCCAGGAACGGCAGCCATGCGCTCACCAGACCCATGAACGCCACCACCACCAGCACCAGTGGACGCGTCAGTCCGCGCGCGACATCCTGCATGCGCCCTTCGGTTTTCAGGATCAGCCAGGTGGATCCCAGCAGCGCGTAGCCGAACAGCACCGCCACGCCCGTCAACATCGAGAACGGGCTGAACCAGCCGAACACGCCGGCCATGTACTTGCCGCCCTGCAGCGGCATGCCTTCCACCAGCGCGCCCAGGATCACGCCCTGCGCGAACGCGCAGACCATCGAACCCAGCGAGAACGCGAGGCCCCATGCGGCCTTCGCGCGGTGCGCCTTGAAGCGGAACTCGAACGCCACGCCGCGGAACACCAGTGCGATCAGCATCATCAGTACCGGCAGGTACAACGCCGACAACACCACCGCATACGCTTTCGGAAACGCCGCGAGCAGCCCCGCGCCGCCCAGCACCAGCCAGGTTTCGTTGCCGTCCCAGATGGGCGCGGCGGTGTTCATCATGTGGTCCAGCTGTCCTTCGGTTTCCGCGAACGGCGCAAGGATGCCCAGCCCCAGCACGAAGCCGTCGAGCAGGACGTACATCAACACGCCGAAACCGATCACGCCGAACCAGATCACCGGAAGCACGGTCGCCATGTCCATCACGCGCCCTCCTCGAGGTTCTCGCCTGCGGCGGAGAGCGGACGCGCCGGCGTCTTGTCACCGCCTTGCGCGTGCTGCGGCGGCTCGTGCGGCAACGGGCCCTTCTTCACCAGTCGCGTGAGGTACCAGACGCCCGCGCCGAACACGATCGCGTACACGACCATGTAGACGATCAGCGAGGTCATCACGCTTGCGGCGGCGAGCGTCGGGCTCACTGCATCGGCGGTACGCAGCAGGCCGTAGATCACGTACGGCTGGCGGCCGATCTCGGTGACGTACCAGCCCGCCAACATGCACACGAACCCCGCCAGCGTCAGCCAATGCCAACCGCGCAGTACCCAGCGCGATTCGTACAGCGTCCCGCGCCAGTGCTGGAACAGCGAGAACGCCGTGAGCAGCAGCATCAACGTGCCCAGTCCCACCATCACGCGGAATGCGTAGAACACCGGCTTCACCGGTGGGCGCTCGCTCGCGGGCACGGATTTCAGCGGCGCGATGTCACCATTCCACGAATGCGTGAGGATGAGGCCGCCTGCGCGCGGGATCGCGACTTCCAGATCGTTGCGTTCGGCACGCTCATTGGGAACCGCGAACACGACGAAAGGCATGCCTTCGCCTTGCGGCCTGCTTTCCCAGTGGCCTTCCATCGCAGCGACCTTCATCGGCTGGTGTTCCAGCACCTTCAATCCGTGCAGGTCGCCCACGAACACCTGCGCCGGCACGGTGATCGCAGCGAACAGCACCGCCGCCTTGAGCATGCGCCTGCCCGCTTCCACGTGCACGCCGCGCAGCAGGTACGAGGCACCCACGCCGCCGATCACGAAACACGTGGTGATGAAGGCCGCCAGCACCATGTGCGCAAGGCGCACGGGGAAGGAGGGATTGAAGATGATCGCGAACCAGTCGTCGGGCTGGAACACGCCGTCGATGATGCTGTAGCCCTGCGGCGTCTGCATCCAGCTGTTGGCGGAGATGATCCAGAACGTGGAGATCAGCGTGCCCAGCGCGACCATCGACGTCGCAAGGAAATGCACCTTCTCGCTCACCCGTCCCCAGCCGAACAGCATCACGCCCAGGAACGTCGCTTCCAGGAAGAACGCGGTGAGCACTTCATAGCTCAGCAACGGCCCCAGGATGTTGCCGGCCTGTTCGCTGAGCGTCGCCCAGTTCGTGCCGAACTGGAAACTCATCACGATGCCCGATACCACGCCCATGCCGAAGGACACGGCGAAGATGCGCGTCCAGAAGAAGTACAGGTCGCGCCAGAGCGTGTCGCGCGTGCGCAGCCAGCGCCATTCGACGAACGCCAGCCAGCTCGCAAGGCCGATGGTGAAGGCGGGAAACAGGATGTGGAAGGAAATGACGAATCCGAACTGGATGCGCGACAACAAAAGCGGGTCCACGGCTCACTCCTGGAAGGTGGCCGGAGCACGCCGGCCCAAGCGGAGTCTGTGCCCCGCCCCGGGGACTGTCGTCGGCCAAATCGTCCTACCCATGACGCATGACCCGATCCGGCAAAGCGGGGGACTGATAGGCTGCGGGGGTTTTGTCCAACCGTGCCGGTACGAACCCATGCCATCGCGTCCCATCCGCCTCACCCTGGCGGTTTCCGCCTTTCTTGCAACCTGCGCCGCGCATGCGCAGACGCCGGTCACGCTGACCGAAGCCATGGCCGATCCCGACTGGATCGGCGCGCCCGTCGAACAGGCCTGGTGGGCCTGGGACGGCCAACGTGTTCAGTACCAGCAAAAGCGTGAAGGGGCCGCGATCCGCGACACGTACCAGCAGGCCGTCGCCGGCGGCAGCGCCACGATGCTCGACGGCGCCGCACGCGCCGACCTGGACGCGCCGCGCGCCGTGTACGACGCCGCGCGCACGCGCATGGCGTTCGTGCGCAATGGCGATGTGTTCGTGCGCGACCTGCGTAACGGCACGCTGACCCAGGTCACGCGCAGCAACGCCGACGAAGCCACGCCGCAGTGGGGCAGCAACGGCAACCTCGTCTTCCGTCAGGGCAACGACTGGTACCAGTGGCACGCGGGCAGCGGCGTCAGCCAGGCGGCGGTGGTGAAGGCCGAGAAGGACCCGGCCGCGGATCCGAAGCACGACGATCTTCGCGAACGCCAGCTGGCGATGATCGCCACGTTGAAGAAGGACAAGGAAACGCGCGATGCCGCGCGCGACCAGAACGAAGCATGGCGTCGCGCCGATCCCACGCGCGCGCCGGCACCGACCTACCTGGGCACCGACGTCGTCGTCGCCGACAGCGCACTCTCGCCCGACGGCAAGTGGCTGCTGGTCGTCACCACGGCCAAGGGCGCCGACGAAGGCCAGGCCGGCAAGATGCCCAAGTACGTGACCGAATCGGGTTACGAGGAATTCGAGGAAGCCCGCACACGTGTGGGCCGCAACGACCCGCTGCCGCACCGGCTGTGGCTGGTGGATGTCGGCGCATCGAAGGCGACCGAGATCAAGTTCGACTCGCTGCCGGGCATCAAGGACGACCCGCTCGCGGCGATGCGCAAGGCCGCCAAGCAGGACCCGCTGAAGGGCGATCGCCCGGTTCGCATCGAAACCGACGGCGACGGTTCGGGCCCGGCGATCCACTGGAGCGGGGATTCGCACAATGTCGCGCTGCTGGTGCGCGCGGTCGACAACAAGGACCGCTGGATCGCCGGCGTGGACCTTGCGAACGCGAAGCTGGTCAGCCGCGACCGTCTCACCGACAAGGCGTGGATCAACTGGGGCTTCAATGATTTCGGCTTCACGCGCGAGGGCGCGCTGTGGTTCCTGTCCGAGCGCAGCGGTTACTCGCACCTGTACGTGAACGACGGCGGCAAGTCGCGCCAGCTCACGATGGGCAAGTGGGAAGTCTCCACGCCGACGCTGTCGCCGGACGGCACGACGTTCTTCTTCACCTGCAACCGCAAGTGGCCGGGCGATTACGAAGTGTGCGCGGTGCCGGTCGCCGGCGGCGACGTGCGCGAAGTGACCTCGCTCGACGGCGTGGAAGACTTCACGCTGTCGCCCGATGGCAGCAAGGTGCTCGTGCGCCATTCGTCCAGCTACATGCCGCCGCAGCTGTCGGTGGTGAATGCCGCCGGTGGCAATGCGACGCGGTTGACCGACACGCGCAAGCCTGAATTCAAGGCCCGCGAGTGGGTCCAGCCCGAGTACGTGCAGGTGCCCAGCAAGCATGGCGCCGGCGTGGTGTGGGGCAAGTTCTATGGGCCGAAGAATTACGAGCCCGGAAGGAAGTATCCGATCGTGATGTTCGTGCACGGCGCGGGCTACCTGCAGAACGTGTCGGAGCGCTATCCGAACTACTTCCGCGAACAGATGTTCCACAACCTGCTCGTGCAGGAAGGCTTTGTGGTGCTCGACCTGGATTACCGCGCGTCCGAAGGCTACGGCCGCGACTGGCGCACGGCGATCTACCGCCAGATGGGCCATCCCGAACTCGAGGATTACCTGGACGGCCTGGACTGGCTGGTCGCCAACAAGCAGGGCGACCGTGACCACGCCGGCATCTACGGCGGTTCCTACGGCGGCTTCATGACGTTCATGGCGCTGTTCCGTTCGCCCGGCACGTTCAAGGCCGGCGCCGCGCTGCGCCCGGTGGCCGACTGGTCGCAGTACAACCACGAGTACACCAGCAACATCCTCAACACGCCGGAACTCGACCCGGAGGCCTACCAGGTCTCCTCGCCGATCAACTTCGCCGACAAGCTGCAGGACAACCTGCTGATCGCGCACGGCATGATCGACGACAACGTGTTCTTCAAGGACTCGGTGATGCTGAGCCAGCGCCTGATCGAACTGCGCAAGGACAAGTGGGAAATCGCGCCGTACCCGATGGAGCGCCACAGCTTCACGCGTTCGGACAGCTGGTACGACGAGTACCGTCGCATCCATGAGCTGTTCCAGCGGACGCTGAAGTAAGCGATGTACGTTGAGCGTTAAGCCCCTCTCCCGTTCACGGGAGACGGGGTTGGGATGAGGGCACGGCGCCCTCATCCGCCCTTCGGGACACCTTCTCCCGCGAGCGGGAGAAGGAATCTGCGGGAACTCACTTCGACGCCGTCGCGTCCACCGCCGTCGGGTCCGATTTCGCTTCGGTCCAGGTGCTGTCCGGGTTGAAACCCTTCATCGCCTTCGCCTGCGCTTCCCCGTTCGGCCCCTGGTCCTTCTCGAACACCTGCCCGTCCGGGCCGATCATGAAGGTCATCACGCCGGTGTCGGCGTACTTCGCCGGCCATGCGACCAGTGCGAAGCCGCGCGTCATGCGATCGCCGATGCGATAGTCGCGCGCGCCGCCCGGGGCGGACGCGCCCTGCGATGTCAGGATGCGATAGCGATAGCCGAGGTAGTCGCCCTTCGGCAGGTCATCGCCAAACAGCGGTCCCAGCGGGCTCACGTCGCCGCTGTCGTCGTCGGGCCAGTACAGGCCGTCGTGCGCGCCATCGCTGCTCAGGATGCGCTGCGCGTATTCCAGCACGCCATCGCCGTCATGATCGTTCTCGGCGTAATCCAGCTGCGCATCGCGGTACGCCTGCACGGCTTCCATGACCGCCAGTTCGTTGCGTCCGATGCGGCGCACGCGCATTTCCTCACCGCCGGCCTTCGTGTCGAAACGCCAGCCGGCCTTGTCCTGCTTCAGCGGGATCGGCAGCGTCCAGCCCTCGCTGCCGACCGCGACCTTCGCCGTCGCGCCTTTGGCGTCGATGCGGTGCGACTGCTTCCATTGTACGAGGAAGGCATCGATGTCCTCCTGGTCGATGCCTTCGGTCGGAATGTAGTCGCGCCACTGCGCACCGAGCACTTTCTGCATGGCCGGCTGGTCGTGCTTCTCGACCGCGGCGACGAATGCATCGGCGGCGGCTTCTGCAGTGGGGTAGGCGCTCTGCGCATACGCGGCCGACGGCAACGTCAGGGCAAGGGCCAGCGCGATTCGCATGGGACGGTTCATCGCATTCTCCTCTCGACCGGACGCTCAACCACGGCGGCGTCCGCCGCCCCCGCCGTGCGACTGGCGTTGCACCTGATGCCCGCCTGACGGACGGGACGACTGCGGCCGCTGCGAACTCTGCCGGCTCGCCTGCCCGCGATTGGACTGCGCACGCGCCTGTTGCGGATGACTGGCGCCTGCGAAGGCGTTGTTGCGCGACGCGTCGTGCGAGGCACGTGGCTGCGGACGATTCTGCTGCCGCTGGCCCTGCATGTTCTGCGGCCGGGGCGTGTGCGCCTGCGCACGCTGCTGGTGCTGCGCGCGTGCCTGGTCGCGCGCCTGCGTGTTCGCGCGGTTGCCGTGCTGGCCCGCCTGGGCCGTCCGCGTTCCTTCGCGACGCTGGCCGGCCTGCGGATTCTGTGCGCGGGCGTTGGCGACGTCGCGTGCGTGTTCGCGCTGACCGCCACCGGCCTGCGTGCGGTTCTGCGCGACTTCGCGTGCGCGATCACGCGAAGCCTGCGCGCCGCCCGCGCCGCCTTGCCCGCGCAGTGCGTCGGCGCCGCCGGGGCGATTCTGGATGTCGCGCCCCGCTTCGCGGGCGCGATCCTGCGCCTGCCGGTTGCTCGCCGCCGGCGCTTCGAATCCGCGCTTCTGCATCTCCTGGCGCGCGCGGTCCCGGTTGGCCTGGTGCGCCGCATCGTTGCCGCGGAACTGCTGGCGCTGGTCGGCGCCCGGCAGGCGCTGCTGTCCGAACTGCTCGCGGCTGCGCGAATCGCGATACGGCACGTCGCCGCGGAAGTTCGAATCGTGCCGCCACGTGTTGCGGCTCGCATCGAGCTGCCGGTTGACGTTGATGTTGTTGTAGCGGTTCACGTCGATGTCGACGTCGCCGCCGTGCCAGTCCCAATCGCCCCACAAGGCGTCCGCAACCGCCACGCCGGTGCCGAAGGCGAGGCCGGTCATGAGCGCACTGCCCGGGTACCACGCCGGCGACGGCGGGTAATACGCGGGCGGGTACGACGGATACGGCCAACTGCCGTACACCGTGGTCGGGTTGTAGCTGGGGACGTAGACCACTTCGGGATTGGACGGCTCGATCTGGATGATCGTCTCGCTGCTGGTCGGCGGCGGCGCGACGCCACCGTCGGACGGTGCCGGCGCGGACGCGGGCGCCGCCTGCGCGGGCACGACCGTCACCGTCTGCTGTTCCGAACTCTGCAGGTTGCCGGCGGCCTGCGCGGCGCGACGCAGGCGCTGAACGGCATCCATCACGTCGCCCGGCTGCGCGAGGAAGGCATCGCCCAGGCGCTGCACCCAGCCCGGATCCTGCGCCAGCGTCGACATCACCTGCGGGAAGGCGACCAGCGATTGCACGCTGGGATCCCACGGCTGGTCGGCGACGAGCTTCACCGCCGCATCGCCCTTCGCATCAGGATGCGCCTTCGACCAGGTCACCGCGTCGGCGACGTTGCCCGGATACGTCGCCGCCATCAGCACCTGCGTCAGCAGCGAATCCGGATACAGCGCGATCGGCGCGACCATCTGGTCGAGTTCTTCCTGTCCGAACACGCGCTGCGTGGCGGCCGTCGCGGGCGGCGCAGCCGCCTGGGGCGCCGCGGGCGCTGGCGCGGGCGTCGTGGACGCCGCAGGCGCGGGCTCGCGCTTGCACGATGTCGCCGACAACGCGGCGATCAGAACGACAGACAGGACACACGGGCGGAGCATGCGCATCACCCACCTCCCACACCTGACGATCGACGAGGCCCCCGGCTTGTCGCCGGTCCCTCGACGGCCCCCTGAACGGGCGGCGGCTATCATGCGCGCCTGCCCCGCTATGTCCTTGTGAACATGAGCTCGCCCGCCCCGGCTTTCGACGACGTCCGCGCCTACCTCACCGACCTCCAGGACCGCATCTGCGCGGCGATCGAACGCGCCGACGGCTCCGCGCGCTTCAAGGAAGACGTGTGGCAACGGGCCGAGGGCGGCGGCGGCCGCACGCGCGTGTTGCGCGACGGCGCGGTGTTCGAACAGGCGGGCATCGGGTTTTCCGACGTCTCCGGCACGAAGCTTCCGCCTTCGGCGACCGCGGCGCGTCCGGAACTCGCCGGAGCGTCGTGGCGCGCGGTCGGCGTGTCGCTGGTGTTCCATCCGCGCAATCCGCACCTGCCGACCACGCACGCCAACGTGCGCCACTTCCGCGCCGTGCGCGATGGCGAAACGGTGGCGTGGTGGTTCGGCGGCGGCTTCGACCTGACGCCGTTCTATCCGATCGACGAAGACGTCCTGCACTGGCACCGCACCGCGCGCGAGCTGTGCGAGCCCTTCGGCGGCCAGTCGCGCTACCAGAAGCACAAACACTGGTGCGACGAGTACTTCTTCCTGAAGCACCGCAACGAAACGCGGGGCGTTGGCGGCCTGTTCTTCGACGACCTGCATGAAGACGCAGCCGCCGACCTCGCCTACCTGCGCGCCGTGGGCGACGGTTTCCTCGATGCGTACCTGCCCATCGTCGAACGCCGCAAGCACATGCCGCACGGCGAGCGCGAGCGCGACTTCCAGCTGTACCGTCGCGGCCGCTACGTGGAGTTCAACCTCGTGTTCGACCGCGGAACGCTGTTCGGCTTGCAATCGGGCGGACGCACCGAATCGATCCTGATGAGCCTGCCCCCGCTGGTGCGCTGGGAATACGGCTTCGCGCCGGAAGACGGCAGCCCCGAGGCGCGCCTGGCCGACTACCTGCGCCCGCGCGACTGGCTGGCCGAGCTGGGCTGAGCGCGGCGCTCAGACGTTCTCGTCGCCGTCCTTTTCCGGATCGCGCAGGAGGATGGTGATGTGGCCGTTGGTTTCCAGCAGCGCGAGGTGGACGCGGTCGACCTCGCTGCAACCTGCCTCGCGCATCGCCTTGGAGAAGTCGTCGCGGCTGACCAGCTCGCGGCGCAGCACGTCGCGGTAGATGTGCCCGTTGCGCGCCAGCACGACCGGTACGCCTTCCAGCAGCCGCTCGGCCTTGCGGCTGCGCGCGGTGACGAACCCCACCGTCCAGTTCAGCACGATCAGCGTGGCCGCCAGCAGCAGCCCGCCCGTCATCGAGGTGTCCTTGCCCAGCAGCGCGTTCTGCACCGCGTTGCCGAGCAGCACGATGAGGAGCATGTCGAACGCGGTGAACTGCCCCATCGTCCGCTTGCCCGACAGCCGGATCATCGCCAGCAGGACGATGTAGACGACGACCGCGCGCAGGATGAATTCCCACCACGGCATGGACATCTCGAACATGGGCGCCTCGCAGGCAATCGAATGCCGCAACGCTAGCGGCTTGCGGACAAGGGTGCACATTTCCGGATCACGGATGGCGTGATGGCCTGGGTCCCGGCCTTCGCCGGGATGACGGACGTCGAGTAGTAATGGGCAGCGACGCAAGCGCAACTGGAAGCATCAGCCCCCTTGGTAAGGGGGCGCGGCGGCAGCCGCGGGGATCGGAAGTATCGGCGCGGGGGCCCAAAGTTTTGCATCGCGAAACTTTGGGTTTATTTCTGGCGACGCCAGAAATAAAAAGCCCCGCAGGCAGGGGGGGCCGGCGGGGCTGGGGAGCGGGACCTGGGGAGGGGCCTTCGCTCCGGGATCACTCCAGGGGAGGGAGAGATCGGCGACAGGCGTTGCACCTGTCGCGACCTATATGACCATTCCGTACATGGATGGTTCGTGAAGATCCGGGTTAACAATTTGTTGGATTCAGGATGGATTCACTGACCGGAAAACGTTTTTCCCCGGGGTTCCCGCGAAAACAGCAAGTTACGGTTCATGGCACGGAAACTGCCGTATCCGGCGCCCGACGAACGGTCAATGCGCCTGGTCCCAATTGGCCCCGATGCCCGCGTCGACCACCAACGGTACCCGCAATCCGGCCGCCCGGGACATGCGTTCACGGGCCTCGTTCACCAACGTGTCGACGAAGCCGGACTCTACCTCGAACACCAGTTCGTCGTGGACCTGGAGCACCATCAGCGCCCGGTCGCCCTGGTCGGCCAGCCAGCCGTCTATGGAGATCATCGCCCGCTTGATGATGTCGGCCGCGGTGCCCTGCATGGGGGCGTTGATCGCCGCACGCTCGGCGCCGGCGCGCAGGCCCTGGTTGCGGGCATGGATGTTGTCCAGGTACAGCCGGCGGCCGAACACGGTTTCCACATAGCCCTGCTCGCGCGCCTGCTGCCGCGTGCGCTCCATGAAGTCGCGCACGCCCGGATAGCGGCTGAAGTACAGCGCGATGTAATCCTGCGCCTCACCGCGCGAGATGCTCAGCTGTCGCGCGAGGCCGAACGCGCCCATGCCGTACATCAGGCCGAAGTTGATTGCCTTCGCGGCGCGGCGCTCGTTGCCGCTGACATCGTCGATGGCCTTTCCGAACACTTCCGCCGCCGTCGCCCGGTGGATGTCGGCACCGGATTCGAACGCGCGCAGCAGGCTCGGGTCCTCCGACAGGTGCGCCATGATCCGCAGCTCGATCTGCGAGTAGTCGCACGCGACGATGCGGCGGCCTTCCGGCGCGACGAACGCCTGCCGGATGCGGCGACCGTCGTCGGTGCGGATCGGGATGTTCTGCAGGTTCGGATCGCTCGACGCCAGCCGTCCGGTCGCCGCGCCCGCCTGGTGATAACTGGTATGCACGCGGCCGGTGTCGCGGTTGACCATCTCCGGCAGCTTGTCGGTGTAGGTGCTGCGCAGCTTCGCCAGGCCGCGGTATTCCAGGATGATGCGCGGCAGTTCGTGCTGGTCGGCGATCGCCTCCAGCGCTTCTTCATTCGTCGAAGGCGCACCCGACGGGGTCTTCACCAGCGCCGGCAGTTTCAGCTCGTCGAACAGCAATTGCCCGAGCTGCTTGGGCGAATCGAGGTTGAACGTGCGCCCGGCCAGCTCGGTGGCCTTCTGCTGCGCGGCGAGCATGCGCTTGCCAAGATCGGCCGACTGCCTGCGCAGCTCGTCCGCGTCGATCATCACGCCATTGGCTTCGATGCGTTCAAGCACCGGCACCAGCGGCATTTCGATCTCGTGGTACACGTGCGAAAGGCCCGACACCGCTTCGACCTTCGGCGACAGTACGCGATGCAGGCGCAGCGTCACGTCCGCATCCTCGGCGGCGTAGCGCGTCGCGTCCTCGATGGACACCTGCGAGAACGGAATCGACTTCGCGCCCTTTCCGGCGACATCCTCGTAGCGCACGGTGTCGTAACCCAGATACCGCTTTGCCAGCGAATCCATGTCGTGGCGCGTCGCGGTCGCGTTGTAGACGAAGCTTTGCAGCATCGTGTCGTCGGCGTAGTTGCGCACTTGAATGCCATTGCGGCGCAGCACGTGCAGGTCGTACTTGCCGTGCTGGCCCATCTTCTTGCGCGAGGGGTCCTCGAAGAGCGTGCGAAGCGCGGCCAGCGCTTGCGTGCGATCGAGCTGCTTCGGCGCGCCGGGGTAATCGTGGCCCAGCGGCAGGTACGCGCCACGGCCGGGCTCGGCCGCAAGGCTCAGGCCGACGAGGTTGGCCTGCATGGGGTCGAGCGAATCGGTTTCGGTGTCGAACGCGAACTCGTCGGAATCGCGCAACCGCTCGAGCCAGGCGTCGAACTGTTCCGGCGTCAGGATCGCTTCGTATTCGCCCTTCACCGACAGCGAGGGATCGACCGCCTCGGCCGGCGCACCGGAACGTGCGTGGCCGGCGGCGGTATTGCGAAGGCCGGTCGGGCTATTGGCGTGGTCCTCGACCAGCGCGCCCGGGCCTTCCAGCTCGCGCAGCGCCTGCTTGAAGCCATAGCGCGCGTAGAGTTCGCGCAGCTCGTCGACGTGGCGGTCGCGCAGCACGAGGTCGTTCGGCGCGCGATCCAGTTCGACGTCGGTCTTGATCGTCGTGAGCGTGCGGTTGAGCGGCAGTCGCGGCAGCGCGGCGCGCAGGTTCTCGCCGATCTTGCCCTTGATGGATTCCGCATGCGCGATGACGTTGTCGAGCGTGCCGTACTCGCCGAGCCATTTCGCCGCGGTTTTCGGCCCGCATTTCTCAACGCCGGGAATGTTGTCGACGGTGTCGCCCATGAGCGCAAGCAGGTCGATGATCTGCTCCGGCCGCACGCCGAACTTGTCCATCACGCTGGCGTCGGAATCCAGACGGCTGCCGCTCATCGTATTCACCAGCGCGATGCCGGGGCGCACGAGCTGCGCGAAATCCTTGTCGCTGGTGGAAATGGTGACGTCGATGCCCTGCTCCGCCGCGCGCACGGCAAGCGTGCCGATCACGTCGTCGGCCTCCACGCCCTCGATGCGCAGGATCGTCATGCCGAGCGCGTTGACGATGTCGCACATCGGTTGCACCTGCGCACGCAGCTCGTCGGGCATCGCGGCGCGGTTGGCCTTGTACTCGGGGTAGAGGTCGTCGCGGAAGGTCTTGCCCGGCGCGTCCACCACGAAGGCGACGTACGCGGGCTGCTCCTTCAACGTCGCGCGCAGCATGTTGACCACGCCGAACAGCGCGCCGGTGGGTTCGCCGGCATCGTTGGTGAGCGGCGGGAGCGCATGGAAGGCGCGATAGAGATAGCTGGAGCCGTCGATGAGGACGAGGCGGGGCGTGTCGGTCATGGCGGAATTCTACGCTGCAGGCATTCCACGACTATTGCACGGGGCGGCCATCACTCCGGGCTGGCGCCGCGGCGCGTATCCTTGTGCTCATACTTTGGAAGCCCGCCGACCGGCCAGGAGACCGCCATGCGCCACGCTCTGTTCGCCCTGCTGCTCCCGTTGACCCTGATCGGCTGCGCGACGATGGGCGGCGACGACCCGACGGCCGGGCTCCAGAATCCCGAGGTCCGCTCGCGCACCGTCAGCGGCGGCGACACCATCGACGAGTACTACGTCGCCGGCCAGCTGCGCGTGGTCCGCATCACGCCCGCACGGGGACCGGTCTACTACCTGGTGGACAACAACGCCGACGGCATCCTCGACAGCAGCAAGGGCGAGGGTCCGATCTCGCCGGTGCAGTACAAGCTGCTCAGCTGGTAAACGCACCCGCGCAGGTCGCCGCACGATCCGGATATCGGCCGTGCGGTGCGCCGCGCAGACTCGATCGCGTTCCTTCAACGGAAGAACGCGATGACACTTTCAGACCTTTCCTTCGACATCGAGCGCGACCCGCGCTGGACGGCGCTGTGCACGCGTGACCGAAGCGCCAATGGGCGCTTCGTCTACAGCGTGAATACCACCGGCGTGTATTGCCGCCCCTCGTGCGCGGCGCGTCGGCCGCTGCCGCGCAACGTGCGGTTCCACGCAACGCCCGATGACGCCGAGCGCGCGGGCTTTCGCGCCTGCCGTCGCTGCCACCCGCACCAGAAGACGCAGACGATCCGCTTCGCCATCGGCGAGAGCTCGCTGGGCCTGGTACTGGTGGCGAGCAGCGACGCGGGTTTGCGGGCCGTGCTGTTCGGCGAGGACGCGGGCGAGCTGGTGCGCGACCTGCAATCACGCCTGCCAGATGCCGCGCTCGCGGTGGATGCCGGTGGCGAGCAGGCGACGCTGGACGCCGTCGTCGATTGCATCGAAGCGCCCCACCTGGCCTTCGACCAGCCGCTCGACCTGCAAGGCTCCTCGTTCCAGAAGAAGGTCTGGCAGGCGCTGCGGCGGATTCCCGCCGGCACCACGGTGAGCTATGGCGAACTGGCGCGACGGCTCGGCGTGCCGGATTCGGCGCGCGCCATCGCCGCGGCCTGTGCGGCCAATCCGCTGGCCGTCGCGGTGCCGTGCCATCGCGTGATCGCCGCCGATGGCGGTCTTTCCGGTTATCGCTGGGGCGTGGCGCGCAAGCGGGCGTTGCTGCAGCGCGAGGCGCGCGCATGAGCGCCGCGACCGCCCTGCGTCGCGATGGAAAGGCACTTGCGCAGCGGATCGCGTGGCAGGACTGGGAACGCGTGGCCGCCATGCTGGATGCGTGCGGCCACGCGATCCTGCCGGGCCTTCTCGACCAGGCCGAATGCAGTGCCATCGCCGCGCTGTACGACCGGCCCGACGGCTTCCGCAATCGCGTCGTGATGGGCCGGCATGGGTTCGGCAGCGGCGAGTACCGCTATTTTGCGTACCCGCTTCCGGATACGGTCGCGATGCTGCGCTCGACGGTGTATCCGTACCTGGCGCCTGTCGCGAACCGGTGGAACGAACGGATGGACATCGACGTGCGTTATCCGGAAGCCCACGCGGATTTCCTGCGACGCTGCCATGACGGCGGCCAGTCGCGCCCGACACCGCTGCTGCTGCGCTACGACGCGGGCGACTACAACTGCCTGCACCAGGACCTGTACGGTGAGCACGTGTTTCCGCTGCAGTTGGCGGTGCTGCTGTCCGGGCCGGGCTCCGACTTCGAAGGCGGCGAGTTCGTCCTCACCGAACAACGTCCGCGCATGCAGTCGCGCGCCGATGTCGTGCCGCTTCGGCGCGGCGATGCGGTGGTGTTCGCGGTGCATCATCGTCCCGTGAACGGCACGCGAGGCACGTACCGCGTGAACCTGCGGCACGGCGTGAGCCGCGTGCGTTCAGGTCGACGTCACACTTTGGGCATCGTGTTTCACGACGCACTGTAGGCCTGCGCCATAGTCTTCGCGTCGGTCGATGTCCGCGGGCTAAAGGTTTCCTCGCGCGATGCCGTAAACGGTAGGTCGCACCGTCCGCATGCGGCGCAACGGAGGAAGCACCGGAGTGTCCGGGAAAGAAAGACGCAAGCCCAAGCCGTCGCCCGACGCCGCTGCGCTGCGGGCCGGCCTCACGCCGGAACAGACCCGCACGCTGGAGCAACTGGAGCATTTCCAGTGGACGCTGGAGTTCGTGCGCCGCCCGCTGTTCCAGGACCCGATGCCGGTGCTGTTCGACCGCGAACGCAAGCGCTGCGTGGCGCTGCTGCCGGACGGGTCGCTGGATGAATCGGTGAAGTTGAGGACGTAAGGCGGCTTCGGGCCGACCCGCCTCGTCATCCGTCCTCGCGCGGATCCGCAATCGGCCTGGGTCCCGGTTTTCGCCGGGATGACGTATCAGGCGTGGACAGCCGTGCGGATACGACTTCGCCCATCGCTCACGCCGGCTGCAGGTTCGCGTACGCGAGCACCAGCCACTTGCTGCCGGCGTCGTCGAAGTTCACCTGCACGCGCGCATGGGCGCCGCTGCCTTCGTAATCGGTCACGGTGCCCAGGCCAAACGAGGCATGCTTCACCAGCGAGCCCAGCCGCACCGCCGGCTGTTCCAGCGGCGCATGGCCACGGGCCGCGCCCAGCACGCCGCGCTGCACGCCGCCACTGTAGGGACGCGACACCTGTACCTTCGGCCGCACTTCGTTGAGCAGCGGCGCGGGGATCTCGCGCAGGAAACGCGACGGCACGCCGTACATGTCCGCGCCGTGGATGCGACGCGACTCGGCGTAGCTGAGCACCAGCTTCTGCCGCGCACGCGTGATGCCGACGTAGGCCAGGCGGCGCTCTTCTTCCAGTCGCCCGGACTCTTCCGTCGAACGGCCGCTCGGGAAAACGCCCTCTTCCATGCCCGCCAGGAACACCAGTGGGAATTCCAGCCCCTTCGCGCTGTGCAGCGTCATCAGCTGCACGCCTTCCTCGCCGGCCTGGGCCTGCCCTTCGCCGGCTTCAAGCGCGGCGTAGCTGAGGAAGGCGACGAGTTCGGGCATCGCCGCCGCATCTTCTTCGTCAGTGCGCGTGAAGCGCGAGGCGACGGAGACCAGTTCGTCGAGGTTGTCCACGCGCGAATCCAGCTGGCCGCGCGATTCGTTGAAGTAATGCTCGCGAAGGCCCGAGCGGATCAGCGCATGGTCGATCTTCTCCGGCAGCGTCATCGCCGACAGCTCGTTGTCGAGGTCGTCGATCAACGCAAGGAATCCCGCCACCGCGTTGCGCGCACGTGCGGTCAGGCCGTTCTCGGCCACGATGCGGCGCCCCGCTTCCCACAGTGAAACCGCGTCCGCCCGCGCGCGACGCCGCACTTCATCCAGCGTGCGCTCGCCGATACCCCGCGTCGGCGTATTGACCGCACGCTCGAACGCGGCATCGTCCAGGCGCGAGGCGATCAGGCGCATGTACGCCAGCGTGTCCTTGATTTCCGCGCGTTCGAAGAAGCGCAGGCCGCCGTACACACGGTACGGCACCTGTTCGGACAGCAGCGATTCTTCGAACGCACGCGACTGTGCGTTGCTGCGGTACAGGATGGCGACCTCGCCATAGCTGCCGCCGTCGCGCACCCACTGGCGCAGGCGTTCGACGACGAAGCGCGCCTCGTCCATCTCGTTGTACGCGGCGTACAGGTCGATCGGCTCGCCGGTGCCGCTGTCGGTCCACAGGTTCTTGCCCAGGCGGTCCGGGTTGTGCGCGATGACCGCGTTGGCCGCTTCCAGGATGTTCGCGCTGGAGCGGTAGTTCTGCTCCAGGCGGATCGTGTGCGTTCCCGGGAAATCCTTCAGGAACCGCTGCATGTTCTCGACCTTCGCGCCGCGCCAGCCGTAGATCGACTGGTCATCGTCGCCGACGACGAATACACGGCCGGTGTCGCCCGCGAGCACGCGCACGAACGCGTACTGGATGGCGTTGGTGTCCTGGAACTCGTCGACGAGGATTTCGCGGAAACGGTGGCGGTAATGCGCCAGCAGCGCCGGGTTGTCGCGCAGCAGTTCGTGGGCGCGCAGCAGCAGCTCGGCGAAATCGACCAGGCCCGCGCGTTCGCAGCGCTCCTGGTACGCCTCGTAGCACTTGTGCATGACGTCCGCCCACGGATCATTGCTGGTGGGCTGCAGGTTGTGCGGGCGACGGCCTTCGTCCTTCTGCGCGTTGATCCACCAGACGATCTGGCGCGGCGGGAAACGCGTCTCGTCGAATTCCAGCGCCTGCACGACGCGCTTGACCAGGCGCAGCTGGTCGTCGGAATCGAGCACCTGGAAACCTTCGGGCAGCTTGGCTTCCTGCCAGTGCAGGCGCAGCAGGCGATGGGCCAGGCCGTGGAAAGTGCCGATCCACATGCCGCGCGCGCCGTGGCGCAGCTGGCCGTCGACGCGATGGCGCATCTCGCCGGCGGCCTTGTTGGTGAAGGTCACCGCGAGGATGCCGTGGGTGGGCACGCCGTGGACTTCGTTCATCCAGGCGATGCGGTGCGTGAGCACGCGCGTCTTGCCGGAGCCGGCGCCGGCGAGGACGAGGTAGTGACCGGGCGGGGCGCTGACGGCCTCGCGCTGCGCTGGATTGAGCGCGTCGAGCAGGTGGGAGACATCCATGCGGGTATTGTAGCGGCGCAGGTCTCACCGCCCGCGTCGCGGGCCCATCGCGGAGGAGCTGAATGCGTCCGACCCGGAAGGCGCTGTGCATCGCGACGGGACTGCTGTTCGCCACGGCGTCGGCTGGCAGCGACGCGGACACGGCCGGACCCGACACCGAACGCACCCTGCGCGCCGGCGACACGCAGCTGCAGGTCAGCGTCGTCGGCGTGGACGACGCACGCCGCCGCGCGCAGTTGCAGGACTGGCTGGCCGAAGTTGCGCAGGCGCAGCTGACCGCGTTCGGCCGCTATCCGCTGGCCAGCGCGCGCGTGCGCATCGAGCAGGTCGACCGGGAACAAAGCCGCGACGATGAAAGCCCGGTGCCGTGGGGCCAGACGCTGCGGCGTGGCGATGCGGCGGTGCTGCTGTTCGTGCGCGACGACGCCACGCCAGCCGAACTTCGTGCCGACTGGACGGCCATCCACGAGCTCTCGCACCTGTTCCACCCCTACCTGGGGCGCGACGGGCGCTGGCTGTCGGAGGGCCTGGCCAGCTACTACCAGAACGTGCTGCGCGCGCGGGCCGGGCTGCTGACGCCGGAACGCGCGTGGGAGCTGCTGGACGCCGGATTCGGTCGCGGCCGTCGCGAATCCAGCGGCGCGCCGCTGGTCGAACTCAGCCGCACGCACGAAGGCACGATGCGCGTGTACTGGGCCGGCGCGGCGTTCTGGCTGCAAGCCGACGTCGAGCTGCGACGCGACCACGCGACGAGCCTGGACGCGGTGCTGTCGCAGTATTCGGCCTGCTGCCTCAAGGGGACGGGCGAGACGGCGCCGGAGGCCTTCATCGCCGAACTCGACCGGCTTTCAGGGACGAAGGTGTTCTCGTCGAACTACGCGCGACTGGTGCAGTCGCGCGAATTCCCGTCGCTGGACGCGACGTATCGCGACCTGGCCATCACGCGCAACGACGGCGAACTGCAATTCGGACAGGACACCCCCGGCGCGGCGCTGCGCCGCGCGATCACCGCACGCGGCGCGACACGACCGGCCGCGCCGTAGGGGCGCCGATGGGTGCTCAGTGCGCCTTGTTCTTCACCGACGCCTGCGCCATGAGCTTGTCGGTGTAGGCGATACCGATGGCGGAGAGGATGAAGACGCAGTGGATGATCGTCTGCCACATCACGCCGTCGGCGGTGTAGACGACCGTGCCGGGCGGGAGCGGATCAGGGAGGGGCGCGCCCAGGTTGCCCACCGCGATGAACGTCTTCAGCAGGTGGATCGAGGAGATGCCGATGATCGCCATCGCCAGTTTCACCTTCAGCACGCTGGCGTTGACGTGGCTCAGCCACTCGGGCTGGTCGGGATGGCCTTCCAGGCGCAGGCGCGAGACGAAGGTCTCGTACCCGCCGACGATCACCATCACCAGCAGGTTGGAGATCATCACCACGTCGATCAGGCCCAGCACCATCAGCATGATCTGCTGCTCGGTCCACTCCGTGGCGTGGAGCATCAGGTGCCACAGTTCCTTCAGGAACAGCACGACGTACACGCCCTGCGCGGCGATCAGGCCCAGATAGAGCGGCAGCTGCAGCCAGCGCGAGGAGAAGATGAGGGTCTGAAGCGGGTTCAGCGGAATCGGGCGCTCGGACATGCGGGGCGTCTGGGCTCAAAGCGGGGCCGGCTAGGGTAACGACCCCGGATGACCGCCGCCACGCCGGGTTTGGCGCTCGGTGGCCCAGTCTCCGGGACTGGCGTTCGAGTTCCTGGGCCTGGCGGTCCAGTGTCCGAGCCTGACGCTCCAGTTCCTGAGCCTGGCCGCCCAGTCTTCGAGACTGGCGTTCGAGTCCTTGAGCCTGGCGTTTCAGTCTTTGAGCCTGGCGTTCCAGTTCCTGAGCCTGGCGGCCCAGTCTTCGAGACTGGCGTTCGAGTCCCCGAGCCTGGCGGTCCAGTCTTCGAGACCGGCGTTCGAGTCCCCGAGCGTGGCGTTCCAGTCCCGGAAACTGGCGTTCCAGTTCCTGAAGCTGGCGCCCCGGGCTCCGGGCCCGGTCGCCCTTACACTGAGCGGCCCCGCCCCCGCCCGGAGTTGAAGCCCATGATCGACCTGCACTACTGGCCCACCCCCAACGGCCACAAGATCGCGATCTTCCTTGAGGAAGCCGGGCTGGATTACACGATCCATCCGGTCGACATCGGCGCTGGGGACCAGTTCAAACCGGAGTATCTGAAGATCTCCCCGAACAACAAGATGCCGGCCATCGTCGACCGCGACCCGGACGACGGCGGTGCGGCGATCAGCGTGTTCGAATCCGGCGCGATCCTCGCCTACCTGGCGAACAAGACCGGCCGCTTCGTGCCGCAGGACCTGCGCGGCCGCACCGACGTCAGCCAATGGCTGCACTGGCAGATCGGCGGCCTGGGCCCGATGACCGGCCAGTACGGCCACTTCCACGTCTACGCGCCGGAAGACATTGCTTACGCGAAGGACCGCTACAAGCGCGAAGTGCTGCGCCTGCTGGGCGTGCTCGACCGCCAGCTGGAAGGCCGTCAGTTCATTGCCGCCGACATGTTCTCCATCGCCGACATGGCGGCGCACCCGTGGATCAATCCCTACACGAAGGCGCCGCTGGACCTGACCGAATTCGCCAACGTCCGCCGCTGGCACGACGCCGTCGCGCAGCGCCCGGCCGTGAAGCGCGCCTACGCGCTGGCGGAGCGCTACGGCGCCAAGCGCGAAATGACCCCTGAAATGCACAAGATCCTCTTCGGAACGCCCACCAACACGACCGCATGAAGAACCTCACCGTCCGCGGCCTCGCCGCCTGCCTGATCGCCATGTCCGTAGCCATCCCGTCCATCGCCGCTCCCGCCCAGACCGCGTCCGCGCCGCTCAAGCTCACGCTCGAAGCCCTCGCCGGCGACGCGCCGCTGTCCGGCCCCAGCCTGACGAAGGCGAAGATCTCGCCCGACGGCAAGCGCGTGACGTTCCTGCGCGGCAAGGACAGCAACAAGAACCGGCTGGACCTGTGGGCGTACGACATCGCCACCGGGCAAACGGCGAAGCTGGTGGACGCGGACGACATCCTGCCGGGCGATGAAGTGCTCAGCGACGAAGAGAAGGCGCGTCGCGAACGCCAGCGCATCGCCGCGCTGAGCGGCATCGTCGACTACCAGTGGGCGCCAGACGGCCGCTCGCTGCTGTTCCCGCTGGGCGGCGAGCTGTACCTGTACGACCTGGGCAAGACCGGCAAGTCGGCCGTGCGCAAGCTCACCCATGGCGAAGGCTTCGCCACCGACCCGAAGCTGTCGCCGAGCGGCGGCTTCGTCAGCTTCGTGCGCAACCGCAACCTGTGGGCCATCGACCTGGCGTCGGGCAAGTCGATCCAGCTCACGCGCGATGGCAGCGATGTCATCGGCAACGGCGTGGCCGAATTCGTCGCCGACGAGGAAATGAACCGCCACACCGGTTACTGGTGGGCGCCGGACGATTCGGCCATCGCCTTCGCGCGCATCGACGAGACGCCGGTGCCGGTGCAGAAGCGCTACGAGGTGTATCCGGACCGCACCGAAGTCGTCGAACAGCGCTACCCCGCCGCCGGCGATCGCAACGTGCTGGTGAAGCTGGGCGTGATCGCACCATCCGCGAACGCCGCGCCGAAGTGGATCGACCTGGGCGCCAACCCGGACATCTACCTCGCGCGCGTGGACTGGCGCGACCCGCAGCGCCTGACGTTCCAGCGCCAGTCGCGCGACCAGCACCTGCTGGAACTGATCGAAGCCGACCTGGCCAGCGGCCGTCAGCGCGTACTGCAGACCGAAACCAGCAAGACCTGGGTTCCGCTGCACGACGACCTGCGTTTCCTCAAGGACGGCCGCATCCTGTGGAACAGCGAGCGCAGCGGTTTCGAGCATCTGTACGTGCTGTCCGAAGACGGCTCGAAGGCGACCGCGCTGACCTCCGGCGATTGGCCGGTGGACGGCGTGCTCGCGGTCGATGAAACCGCGGGCCTGGTGTACTTCGCCGCCGGCAAGGATTCGCCGCTGGATGCGCAGGTGTACCGCGTGCCGCTCGCGGGCGGTGCGATCGAACGCCTGTCGAAGGCCGACGGCACGCACGCCGCGAGCTTCGCCGCCAACGCCAGCGTGTACGTCGACAACTGGTCCAGCCCGACCACGCCGCCGCAGCTGGAACTGTTCCGCAACGACGGCTCGCGCATCGCCGCACTGCTGAAGAACGACCTGGCCGACCCGCAGCATCCGTACGCGAAGTACGCGAGTGCGCACCGTCCGATCGAGTTCGGCACGATCAAGGCCGCCGACGGCGCGACGACGCTGCATTACAGCCTCATCAAGCCCAGCGACTTCGATGCGAACAAGCGCTATCCGGTCGTGGTGATGGTGTACGGCGGCCCGGCGTCGCAGACGGTCAAGCGCGCGTGGGCGCCGGACTTCAACCAGTATCTGGCGCAGCATGGGTTCGTCGTGTTCTCGCTCGATAACCGCGGCACGCCGCGCCGTGGCGCGGCCTTCGGCGGCGCGCTGTATGGCAAGCAGGGCACGGTGGAAGTCGCCGATCAGCTGAAGGGTGTGGAGTGGCTGAAGTCGCAGCCGTGGATCGACGGCTCGCGCATCGGCGTGTACGGCTGGTCCAACGGCGGTTACATGACGCTGATGCTGCTGGCCAAGGCATCGAACCAGTACGCCTGCGGCGCCGCCGGCGCGCCGGTCACCGACTGGGCGTTGTACGACTCGCACTACACCGAGCGCTACATGGGCCTGCCGAAGGCGAACGTCGCCGGCTACCAGGAAGCCCGCGTGCTGGAGCACATCGAGGGCCTGAAGTCGCAGCTGCTGCTGATCCACGGCATGGCCGACGACAACGTGCTGTTCACCAATTCCACCGCGCTGATGAGCGCGCTGCAGAAGCGTGGCCAACCGTTCGAACTGATGACGTACCCGGGCGCGAAGCACGGCCTGAAGGGCGCGGACAACCTGCACCGGCTCAAGCTGACGGAGAACTTCTTCGACCGCTGCCTGAAGCCCTGAGTCGAAACGCAAAGCCCGGCCGAAGCCGGGCTTTCTTTCTGGGGCCTTCCTTTCCGCCCCACGCGTCATCGCTCGTCGGCGAGGATCCTCACGCGCGTCGCCGCCGTACGCGCGACGCTCGCGCCGCCGTACATCAGCTCGGCCACGGCCGGCGCGGCGAGGTAATCGCCGCCGTTGCCGGCCACGGCGAAGTAGTGCACTTCGTGGTGGCCCGGCGGCAACGTCTCCGCGTAGAACTTCGGCGCGCGCGCATCCAGGCGGCGCGTGGCGAAGGCTGCGCTGCCGGTATCGGACGCGCGCTGGAGATCGCGGACGACCACGCCGGACAGGCTCAGGTCGGTCGGCCGCAGCCCGCCGGGCACCTGATCTGTCACGGCGATGAATCGTCGCGAAGCGGTGTTGTCGATGGCCAGCGTGATCCGGACCCAGTCGCCTTCGCGCATACCCGATCGCATGCCGCCCCCGGCCATGTGCATGACCTTCGGGGCTGGGCATGCACGCGACCCAGCCGCCATCCTCGCCCCATCCCACCGACGCCGATGCCATGACCAAGCCGCTGACCCTCGCGATCGCCCTCTCCCTCACCCTCGCCACCGGCGCGCCGATGCTGGCGCAGGCCGCGCAGCCCGCCGCGAAACCGGCCGCCGCGAAGCCCGCAGCCGCCAAGCCCGCGCCGGCCTGGGTGGCCACGAGCAACGAGTACGCCAACATCCTGCTCAAGGCGCAGGCCGAGTTCGCGCCTGAGGGCATGTCCTTCTTCGGCGTGCCCGGTTACGACGATCGCGTCGCCGACCTCAAGGCGCAGAACCCCGAGCGCTTCCGCGCCGCGACCGCCAAGGCGCGCGACGAACTGAAGGCCAAACTCGCCACCGAGCGCGATGCGAACGTGCGCCAGGATCTGGAAATCATGATCCGCGCCGCCGACGAGAACATCGCCACCAGCGAACTGACGCAGCGCCTGATGCTGCCGTGGACCGATGTTCCGCAGACCGTCTTCAGCGGCCTGCAGGGCCTGCTGTCCGACCAGACGCCGCCGGAGCGCCGCGCGAAGGCGCTGGATCGCCTGAAGAACTACGTGGGCCTCGGCACCGAGAAGACGCCGATCACCGAACAGGCGAAGGCGCGCTACACCGAAGCCGCGGCGAACGCGCAGCTCGTGCATCCCACGAAGCTGGAAGTCGAACAGGCGCTGGGCAACGTCGACACCTACGTCGACGGCATCCGCAAGCTGTTCGCCAAGTACAAGGTCGAAGGCGCCGAGCCGGCGCTTGCGGCGATGGAAACGCAGCTGAAGGATTACGGCACCTGGGCGCGCACGAACGTGCTGCCCACCGCGCGCACCGACACGAAGCTGCCGCCGGAGATGTACGCCAACAGCCTCAGGCAGTTCGGCATCGACATCGATCCGCAGTTGCTGATCCGCCGGGCGCAGGTGGAGTTCATGGAAACGCGCGCGGCGATGCAGCAGCTCGCGCCGCTGGTGGCGAAGGCCAACAACCTCCAGGTGGCCGATCCGCACGATTACGTCGCCGTCATCAATGCGCTGAAGAAGCGCAACATGCCCAACGACCAGCTGGAAGCGCGCTATCGCACGGTGATCGACCAGATCGATCCGATCATCCGCAAGGAGCGCATTGTCGACGTGCCAAACCGCCCGATGGTGATGCGCCTGGGCAGCGAAGCCGAGTCGGCGGCATCCCCGGCGCCGCATTTCCTGCCGGCGCCGCTGATCGGCAACACCGGGCAGCAGGGCCAGTTCGTGCTGCCGGTGTCGGTGCCGACCGCCGACGGCAAGGCGCTGGAATACGACGACTTCAACTTCGACGCGGTGCGCTGGACGCTGTCGGCGCATGAAGGCCGTCCGGGCCACGAACTGCAGTTCACCGCGATGGTCGAGCGCGGCATCTCGCTGGCGCGCACGATGTTCGCGTTCAACTCGGTGAACGTGGAAGGCTGGGCGCTGTACGCCGAAGCCGAAATGGTGCCGTACGAGCCGCTGGACGGTCAGCTGATCGCGCTGCAGTTCCGCCTGATGCGCGCCGCGCGCGCGATGCTGGATCCGATGCTGAACCTCGGGCTGATCGACCGCGAGGCCGCCGGGAAGATCCTGCGCGAGAAGGTGGGCCTGTCGGAGGCGATGGCCAAGCAGGAACTGGACCGCTACACGTTCAACGCGCCCGGCCAGGCGGGCAGCTACTTCTACGGCTACACGCGCATCCTCGAACTGCGCATGGAGACGGAGATCGCGCTGGGCGAGAAGTTCGACCGCCTCGCGTTCAACAACTTCCTCCTCGACCAGGGCCTGCTGCCGCCGGACCTGCTGGCCAAGGCGGTGCGCGAGCAGTTCATTCCGGCGCAGTTGAAGAAGTAAGGGGCGGCGCCCTTCCTGGGCTTTCGCAAGCCCTTCAACCCCTCTCCCACCGGGAGAGGGGTTGGGGTGAGGGCAGGGGCAGGCGATGCGGTGAGATCGCTTCAACCCGTTGCTTTCTGCGCCCAGCATCGAATGGATTCCAGCCTTCGCTGGAATGACGATGCTGCGGTTCACCGCATCGCAGCGCCTCCGCGCATCCCGCCTGGGCCTCCGGGGAAGACCATTTCATCAACCGGCCGCCCTCAAACACTCCCTGCCTCGGCCGATATCGGAATCGAGCCGATACGCGTCCCACTTTCACCCGGCTCCGACACCCCCTCCACGCGCCGTGAAGCCCGCGGCGCATCCATGCCTGCGTAAAGGCCGGCGACACCCCGCTCGCTATACTTCGCGAACACCGTCCGGGAATGCTTCGTGCCGTCCACGCTTCCGCCCTCCACCGCCCGCCGCATGGCCCCCCTCGCGATACGCGCATGCACCGCGACCAGTGCCGTCGGCCCCGGCCGCGAGGCGCTGGCGCTGGCGTTGCGCGAAGGTCGCAGCGGCCTGCGCCGTAACGATTTCGGCGAGGGCACGACCCCGGACGCGCGGCTGGACTGCTGGATCGGCCGCGTCGAGGGCCTGGAAAGCGTCGAGCTGCCCGCATCGCTGATGCCGTGGGATTCCCGCAACAACCGCCTCGCCTGGCTCGCGTTGGCGCAGGACGGCCTGCGCGAGGCCATCGAGGACGCCATCGCACGCCATGGCGCGCAGCGCGTCGCGGTGATCGTCGGCACGTCCACCTCTAGCATCGGCAGCACCGAGGCGGCCTACACCGCGCTCCAGGACGGCGAGTTCCCTGATGAATTCGCCCGCCCGCACGTGCATACCCCGCATTCGCTGGGCGAGTTCGTGCAGCAGGCGACGGGCCTGAGCGGCCCGTGTATCACCGTGGCGACCGCGTGCTCGTCCAGCGCCAAGGTGTTCGCGCAGGCGGCGCGGTTGATCGACGCGGGCCTCGCGGACGCCGCGCTGGTCGGCGGCGTCGATACGCTCTGCGGCAGCGTGCTGTTCGGGTTCAACTCGCTGCAACTGGTGGCAAGCGAACCCTGCCGTCCGTTCGACGCCGCGCGCAACGGACTTTCGCTGGGCGAAGCCGGCGGCTTTGCGTTGCTCGAACGCGCCAGGGAAGGCGACACCGGCCTGCAGTTGCGCGGTTACGGCGAGTCCAGCGACGCGCACCACATGTCCTCGCCGCACCCTGAAGGGCTCGGCGCGCGGCTTGCAATGCGCGATGCGCTCGCACGCGCCGGCATCGACGCCGATGAGGTCGGTTACCTGAACCTGCACGGCACGGCGACGCCGGCCAACGATTCCATCGAAGCTGCTGCGGTGGCTTCGCTTTTCCCCGAAGCGCTGCATGCCAGTTCGACCAAGGGCTGGACGGGGCATACGCTGGGCGCTGCGGGCATCGTCGAATCCACGATCGCACTGATCGCGCTGGAACGCGGCGAACTGCCCGGCACGCTCGGCAGCAGCACGCCCGACCCCGCGTGCGGCCCGCAGATCCGCTTCGCGCCGCAACGTGCCGACATCCGCTACGCGATGAACAACTCGTTCGGCTTCGGCGGCAACAACTGTTCGCTGGTCTTCGGTCGCGCATGAGCATGTTGCAGGCGCAGGTCGAAGGGATCGGTTTCTGGACGCGCGGACTTCCCTCATGGGCGGCGGCGCGCGAATACGCATTGAACGGCACGCAGCCGGGCGAGGCGCCCACGCGGCCCTCGCCGCAGCTGCTTCCCGCGAACGAACGCCGGCGTGCGCCGGAAACCGTCGCCATCGCGCTGGAAGTGGCGATGGCCGCGTGCGAATCCGCATCACGCGAACCTGCATCGTTGCCGTCGGTGTTCGCCTCCACGCACGGCGAGCTGTCCATCACCGATTACATGTGCGCGACGCTCGCATCCGACCCGCGCGCGCTTTCGCCGACGAAATTCCACAATTCCGTGCACAACGCCGCCGCCGGCTACTGGACCATCGGCACCGGCGCGATGCAGCCGGCGAACGCGATCAGCGCCTACACCGCGACCTTCGCGCAGGGCCTGATCGAAGCGCTGACGCAGCTGCACAGCGATGCGGACGCGGTGCTGCTGGTCGCCTACGACGGCCAGTCCGCTGGCCCGCTGGCGAAGATGGCGCCCAGCGAAGGTCTGCTCGGTGGCGCGCTGGTGTTGTCCCGCGGGGGAGCAGGCCCACGCCTGCAGGCGCGACTGGTGCCGGCTTCCGCGCTGGCGCCTGCAACCGGCCCGCTCGCGCGTTTCGCATCGGCCAATGCCATGGCTCCGATGCTCCCGCTGTTCGACGTGCTCGCCCGCGGCGAAGGCACGGCGGTGCTGCCCGCCGGCGCCGCGTACGACCTGCTCGTGGAGGTGACTTGATGAATCCGCACCTGAATCGCGACGACCTCATCGTCGTGATTCCCGCCCTGAACGAAGCGCTGCGCATCCGTGACGTCGTGGAAGGCGCGCTGGCCGAGTGCCCGCGCGTGCTGGTGATCGACGACGGTTCCGACGACGGCACCGCCGACCGTATCGCCGACCTGCCCGTCACCGTGATCCGTCACGCACAGCGCATGGGCAAGGGTGCGAGCCTGCGCGATGGTTTCAAGCACGCGCTGCGCATGGGCGCGCGCGCCATCGTCAGCATGGACGGCGACGGCCAGCATCTGCCCAGCGACATTCCGCGCCTGCTTGCGGCGGCGAACCGGAATCCGGGCCACATCGTGATCGGCGCGCGGTTGCGTCGTCGTTCGCAGCAGCCGATCCATCGCCGCCTGGCCAATGAGTTCGCCGACTGGGGCATCGCCTGGGGCACCGGTTACCAGATCGCCGACACCCAGAGCGGCCAGCGCCTGTACCCCGCCGCCGTTGCCGCGCTGACCGACGTGCCGGGCGAGGACTTCGTGTTCGAGGCACAGATCCTGATTTCGGCCGCGCAGCAGCTGGGCACGCGCTGCGTGTCGGTGCCGATCGAATCGCGCTACAAGTGCGTGCACACCGACGAGGAGTTCCGCCCGAGCCATTTCAAGCCGCTGCGCGATTTCTCGCGCATCACCTCGCACGTGGTGTTGGGCGTGCTGCGGCGTGGCGGTGTGCCGGAGATGTACCGCCGGATCCGGGTGAATCCGGCGTTGATCGACGACCCCTCGGGCGAATTCGCGCCACCGCCGATGGGCGTGGTGCAGACGCCGTCGTCGTGACCCACTCCCTCCCCGCGCAGGGGAGGGATGGGACTTCAGCCGATCACTTCACCGGCTGCGCAGGCGGCGTCGCCGGCACGGGCGCCTGCGGTGCGCTCATCGGCGGCGGGTTGGCGACATGGATCGCCACGGCCTGCGCGAACTTCTTCGTCGGCGAGATGTTCACGCCGATTCCACCGCCGCTGAAACTGCCGCCGTGGTAGCCGCTGGAACTGCCGCCGCCCACGCCAACGCCAACGCTGCTGCCGCCGCCGCTGTCCTGCGTGCCCATGAACAGCACGCCGTTCGCGCCGAGCTTCGCCGCTTCCGCCCTCAGCTTGGCGATCACATCGTTCAGCTTGTTCTGCTCGCCGTAAGTGAAGCTGCCGCTGGCCGTCTCCAGGCGGGCGATTTCCTCGAAACCGCCCGGCGGCGGTGTGTAGTACACGCGCACCTGCGACGGGTCGATCGGCGCGCGCGGCGTGCCGGTGACCAGTTGCGAGGTGGACGAACAGCCGGCCAGGGCGGCCAGTGCGAGTGCTGCGAGGATCGGTCCGATGCGGCGCATGGCGGCGCTTCCGTGTTGGGTTGCGGCGATCCTACGCCAGCGGCGGTCGCGCGGAAGCGAACAAAGTCGCCGTCCGTTCAGGTCATCCCGCCGTCGATGCCGATCACCTGGCCGTTGATGTAGCCGGCCGCATCGCCGCACAGGAAGCCGATCAGTGCCGCGACCTCATCCGGCCGCCCCGCGCGGCCGGTGGGCACCAGCTGCTTGATCGCCTCGGCCGGGAACGCCGCCTCGGCCATCCGGCCTTCGACCACGCCCGGTGCCACGACGTTGCAGGTGATGCCGCGGCTGCCCATCTCGCGTGCGAGCGACTTCGTGGCGCCGTGCAACGCCGCCTTCGCCGCGGCGTAGTTCGCCTGCCCGCGATTGCCCATGACCGCCGCCACCGACGACACGCTCACCACGCGGCCCCATCGGGTACGCGCCATCGGCAACAGCAGGGGCTGCGTGACATGGAAGAAGCCGTGCAGGGAAACGTCTATGACACGCTTCCACTTGGCTTCGCTCATGCCGGCCATCGGGCCGTCGTCGTGGATGCCGGCGTTGTTGACGACGATCTGGATCGGGCCGGCTTCCAGCAGCGTCGCGATGGCCGCCTGCGTGCCGTGCGCATCGGCGACGTCGAACGCGACCGCCTGCGCGATGCCGCCCGCGGCACGGATCTGTTCCACCACCGCTTGTGCGCGTTCGACATTGCGGTTCGCATGCACGATCACCTCGCAGCCATCCGCCGCCAGGCGCATGCAGATCGCGCTGCCGATGTCGCCGCTGCCGCCGGTGACGAGGGCGCGGCGGGGCCCGGTGGGTTTGCGTGCGCTCATGCGGACTCTCCGGGAAGCCAGTGCAGCACGGCCGCGCGCCCGCTTGCGAGCGTCGCGCCCTCGTGCGTGATCAGGAAACGGTACTGGCTACCCGACGTATCGGCCATCAGGCACTGTGCGCTCACTTCGAGCGCGCCGAACAGTTCGTCGATGCGATCGACGTGGAGCGTGACATCGCGCAGCGCCACCAGCATGCCCGGCTTCACGCCCTCGCCTGCCTGGCGAGCGAGAAGCCCGCCATGGACGGCCATCGCCTGCGCGCCGTATTCGCCCAGGTGCACGGCGTGCAGGCGATCGCGATGACGCAGCGGGTGGTTCGGGTCGCGATGATTGAACGCGCGAAGGTGGATCGACTGCGCATCGAACGCGACCACCTCGTCCCACAGGCACATTGCGCCCTGGTGCGGAACGAGGTCGAGGATCTGGGCGCGCGTGATCACGCGACACCCTTCACGGGCGAACGTACGATCAGCAGTGCCAGCACGAAGTTGAACGCCACGCCCAGCGCGACCGTACCGCCGATGGCGCGCAGCACCGGAATGCTGGAGGTTGCAAGCAACGCGAACACCAGCAGCGTGGTGAGGCTGCACACGATCACCGCATGCAGCGTGCGCAGCTGCTCCGCGCGATCGTCGCCCGCGTGGTCGAAGAACAGCGCGTAGTCCAGGCCCAGCCCCGCGGCGAGGATCAGCGACACCAGGTGGAACAGGTTCAGTTCCACGCCGAAGCCGCGCAATACCGCAAGGATCAGCAGCGTCGTCAGCGCCATCGGCGCAAGCACGCGCAACACCCGACGCGGCGAGCGCAGCGCGAACCACACCGCCGCCGCCAGCAGCACCGACGCCAGCGCCAGCGCCCACAGCACGCGCTCGCGATACTCGGCCACCAGCGACTCCGACGCCTGCTTCAGGTCGAGCAGCTGCGCACCATGCGCTTGTGCGATGCGCGCGACGGCATCGGGATTGTTGAGGCCGGAAAGCGCGACCAGCGCGGTCGCGTGGTGCTGGCCCTGCAGCAGCAGGCCTTCGGTGCTTGCGGCGAGCGGCGTGCCCGCAAGGTCGGAGGCCACCAGCGGCTTCGCGCTGCGCGCGAGCGCCACGTCATGCACGAAGTCCTCGAATGCGTCGTCGTTGAAGGCGCCGCCGGCCATCGCCTGGCGCAGCGAAGCGCGAAGCATTTCATCCGACGGCAGCTTCGCCTGCCGCGCACGCTGCGTCGCCACGCTTGGCAGGTAACGCGCGGCCAGATCGAATCCTCCGACGATGCCCTGCGCACGCAGGGCCTCCAACGCCGGCATCAGCCGCTCGGAAGTCTGCAGTGCATGCTCGGCGTCCTTCGCCTGCACCGCGATGATGTAACGCACGTCCGGCGCGCCCAGTTCGCCACGCAGCTGCGCATCGCGCGCCAATGCGGCCGGCGGCACGGGCGTCAGCCGCGCCAGATCGTTCTGCCAGAAGGCACCCGGGGCGAAGGCGATGACCACGGCCGCAATTGCGGCGACGACGCATGCGGCCAGCGCGTTCATGCGCGGCCAGCGCGCAAGCGCGTTCCAGCAGCGCGCGAGCCACTTCGAATCGGCGGCGTCATGCGGCGACGGGTCGATCAGCGCCGGCAGCAGGAATCGCGTCGCCAGCGCGGCGGTCGCAAGGCCCACGACGGTGAACACCGCCAGCTGCTGCAGGCCGTCCACGCCGGAGACCAGGAACGTCGCGTATGCGATGCACGTGGAGGCGACGCCCGTGCCCAGCGTCGGCCACAGCGCGCGCGCACTCGCCCACGGCGACACGCCCGCGCGCTGATGGCTGAACAGATGGATCGGATAGTCCTGCACCACGCCGATCAACGTGAAACCGAACGCCACCGTGATTCCGTGCACCCCGTCGAACGCGAGCGCCACCGCGCCAAGGCCGACCAGGCCCGCGCTCACCAGCGGCAGGCCACCGAGCAGCGGCGCCTTCCAGCTGCGATACGCGACCCATAGCAGCAGCACGAAGACCAGCGAATCGATGGTGCCGATCAGGCTCGCCTCGCGCGCGGTGCGGCCGCCGATTTCGACCGAGAACGCGCCCGGCCCGGTCAGCGTCAGCTTCGTCTTCGAGTTCGCGCTCACCGCATCGAACGCGGCGTGGATGGCATCGACCGCGACCTGCTGGCCTTGCGGGTCGAAGCCGGCCGCCTGTGTTTCGATCGCGAGCAGCGCTTGCCGTCCCGCGCGATCGAACCAGACGCCGTGCAGCCGCTGCGGCGCGTTCGCCGGCTGCCAGGCTTGTGCGAGCTTCAGGGTTTCCAGCGTCGGATCGGACGGCAACAGCGGCTCGATCATCGCCGCGGCGGGTGAACCCAGGTCCTGCACGCGCGCATCGAGTTCGCCGCGCAGGAGATCGGCGTCCAACCGCTGTGTGTCGAGCGTCGGCGACAGCAGGTAGCGGTACGGGCGCAGGCGCTGAGGGATCGCATCCAGACCAATATCCGCGCCGTTCGCGACGAGCTTGAACGGTGCATCCACGCCGACGCGCGTCGCCAGCAGGCGTTCGCGCAGCGCCTGCGATTGCGTTGCCAGCGTTTCGGGCGACTCGCCCGACAACGCGACCAGCAGCAGTCGCGAACCCGGGCCTTCGCCGAGTTCATCGATCAGCAGTTTCTGCGCCGGCGTCTGCGGCGCGGGCATGAACTTGCGTAGATCACCGCTGAGCTGCACGCGCGGCGCGACGAACAGCGCCAGCACCGCGAGCAGCACCAGCCACAGCAGCGCGAGCGCGAGCCGCCGCGTGCTGCCCATCGCGCGTTCCTTCACTTGACGCCCGCTCATCGCGCCGGAGCGCCTTCGCACAACGCGGTAAGCGACGAGGCATCGGCCGCCTTCGCCGCATCCTGCGCGGCGCCGGCCAGCAGCGTGCGCTGGGCCTCACCGTTGCCGGCGGGGTTCGTGCGGATGCAACGCAGTTCCGAGCCACGTCCGAACAGCACGATCGACTGCAGCTTCGATGCGAGCGCGGCGTCCCGTGGCGTCATCGTCAGCTGCCAACGCTGCCGCGTGCCATCGGCCTTCAGAAGGTAATGCGCCTGCAGCGATGCATGATCGCCGCCGAGCAGCGCACCGAAGCTGTTCTGCAGACCGGCCAGTTCCGGCACGCGCGACAGCGAGAACCTGCGCGGCGTCTGTCCGGCGCGCTCGATCGTCGCCTCGCCCGCATGCAGCGTGGTCGTTTCGACGTAGGGTGAGCGCACTTCGCGCACGAGCGTGTCGGCGTCCGGGCGCTGATATTCGCCGGTGAGGCGCAGCGGCGCCTTCAGCAGCTTCGAGCCGCGTACTTCGACGAAGGGGGTGCGCGCCGGTGCCGGGCGCGCGATCTTCGCCAGGATCCAGTCCGCCTCGACGGGTTGTTCAGCCGGCGCGGCGCAGATCGCGGCGCTGACCAGCAGCAGCGCCGGCGTCAGTCGCCTCGCCCAGGGGTGCAAGTGAGTCGTCCGCCGCATCGTCGCCATGCCAGAAATCGAAGAAGTTGAACCAGTTATAGGGAGCGCGGCGCACATGATGTTGCAGCCGCGCCGCGTAATCGCGCACGAGCGCGGCAATGCGTTCGCCACGCTGGCGGCGCGCGATGTCGAGGCCTTCGCTGAACTCCTCGAACACCAGCTCGTAGTGGTTGCCGCCGCGATACAGCCCGAACGCCAGCATGATCGGCACTTTCAGCGTCGCCGCGAGCGACCACGGCCCGGTCGGGAATGCCGCATCCGACCCGAGGAACGGCACGCGCACCGACGCATCGCCCGGCTCGGCGCGATCGACCAGCAGCGCGACCAGTTCACCACGCGCGAGCGCCTCCTGGATCGCCAGCACGATCGACACGCCATCCTGGCCGGCATCGATGACATCGCGCGCGAGCTGCGGATTGAGTGCATCGAGCAGGCGCGTGATGGCCTGGTTGTGCGCGACGTCGAGCACGATGCGCACGCGCAACGCTGGACGCGTGAGCGACAGCACGCGCAGCGCATCGAAACTGCCGTGGTGCGAGCCGAAGATAAGCACGCCTTCGCCGCGATCCACGCGCGCGGCCAGCGCCGGCAGGCCGACGGTGGCGATGTCGAAACGCGCCAGCTGCCCGCTGAGCAGGAACACGCGGTCCAGGATGGTCGCGGCGAAGGTGTGGATGTGCCGCGCCACGTCCCACAGCGTGGGCGTTCGATCGAGCACGCGCGACAGGTAGCTTCGCGAGGCTTCGCGCTCCGGGCCGCGCACGATCAGGAAGTACGCCGTGATCGGATACAGGCACGCGCGCCCCACGGCGCGGCCACCATATCGCGCGATGCTGCGGATGACCCAGATCGCGAAGTAGCCGCCGCCTTCGGGGCGCTGCTTCCAGTTCGCGCTCATGCGGCGGCGTCCTGCTCGGCGATTTCGCCGCTGGCGATCAACGTCGTATCGCGCAGCACGCGGAAGCGCCAGCGCGGCGCAGCGCCGTCGAGCTCGATGCGCGCGACTTCGCCCGGCAGCAGTGGTTGCAGGAATTTCACCTGCGGCAGGCGAAGCGGGCGCAGTGCGCCGTGCGTGCGCTCGATCGCCTCCACCACGCGCTCCAGCACGACCACGCCGGGCACCAGCGGGCGGCCGGGGAAATGCCCGGGCAGGCTGGGGTGGTCGGCGGGGATGGTGAAGTCCATGCGTGGCGGCGGCTGCGCTAGAGGCGCTCAGGATACCGGCGCTAGTCGAACAATCCACGCCAGAACCGCGGCCCCAGCGCCGCCATCTGTCGCAGGAAATCGAAGAAGTGCCGGTATGGGCGATGCGGGAACAGCCAGCGCCGCAACATGTATTCGCCCACGAAGAAGCCGCCGACGATGCCGTAGTTCAGCAGGTTGGCGAACAGCGACCACGCCTCCTGCCCGATCGTTACCGGCGAGGCGTAACCCAGTCGCGCCAGAACACCGTCGGGCACGGCAATCATCGCCAGAACGCCGTTGGCCAGCGCCAGGGCGGCCATCACGTAGGCCCAGGCGGCCGTGAGCTTGCGGGAATAGCGGTACAACGGCGCCGGGAGCGTGGACGGCTCGCAGCCTTCCATCGCGGCCACGATGCGGGTGATCAACGGCTCGCGCGGCGCGTGCAGGCTGCGCCAGAACATCCATGCGACGAAACCGACGAAAAGCATCGGCGGCGCCAGCAGCAGCATCTGCGCGTAAGGGGTTCGCGCCAGCCAGGCAAGCGCGGCGCCGGAGGCGGCCAGCACCGCCCAGGCCCAGGCCTGGCCGCGCATGAGCGGGGCGATCAGGCACAGCGCGACCAGGTCGGCCATGGCGATGGCAGCCGACACCCCGCCGCCGTCGTGCGCGGCCCAGTGCGCCAGCAGCGGGTAGGCGACGGCGAGTACGACAGCGGGAATCGCGCGGACCACGGCCGATGCCATGCCGCCCAGCGCCCAGGCGGCGCTCACGCCGCGCGGCGCTGTTCGATGTGCGCCGCCAGTGCGCGCAGCGAGGCGAAGATGCGGCGGTTCTCGTCGTTGTCCGAGCGCAGCTGGAAGCCGTACTTGCCGGAGATCGCCAGCGCCAGTTCCAGCGCGTCGATCGAATCCAGGCCCAGGCCTTCGCCGAACAGCGGGCTTTCCGGATCGATCTGCCCGGGGACCACGTCCTCCAGGTTCAGGCTTTCGACCAGCAGCTCCGCCAGCTCGCGTTCGACGGGACTTTGTTCAGACATCGCAATTCCAGCACAAGGCGGTTCGAGGGACGCCACGATCCGGCATCAAGGCCCCGGGTGCAACCGTTGGGCCGGCCGAAGGCCAATCGGGGCGCGGCAGCCCGTCCGCGGGCCCGGATCCACCGGGTCGACGCGGCCCTTACCTTATGATTGGCGCATGACCGACACCGTCGCCGAATCCGGCCGGGCGATCCCTTCGCCGGCCGAGCTGAACCCGCTTCCCCAAGCTTCCGACAAGCCGTCCCCCGAGCTGCTGCAGGCCGATGTGCTGGTGATCGGCGGCGGCCCCGCCGGCACGACCGCGGCGACCCTGCTGGCCCGCAAGGGCTGGAAGGTCCTGCTGCTGGAGAAGGACGCGCATCCGCGCTTCCACATCGGCGAATCGCTGCTGCCGATGAACCTGCCGATCCTCGAACGCCTCGGCGTGCTGGACCAGGTGAAGGCCATCGGCACGTTCAAGCCCGGCGCGGAGTTCCCGATCGTCAACGACGACGGCACGCCGATGGCGCCGGACAACGAAGGCGCCGACCAGTACAACACCTTCCGTTTCGAACGCGCGCTCAATCCGGCCTTCGGCTACGCCTACCAGGTCAAGCGCGAGGAGTTCGACCAGCTGCTGTTCCGCCACGCGCAGGCAAACGGCGTGGACGCGCGCGAGCGGCACAAGGTCGAACGCGTCGAGTTCGGCGGCGATGGCCGCCCGTGCATCGCCCATGCGCGCGACGCGCAGGGCAACGCGTTCACGGTGCGCGCGCGTTACATCGTCGATGCGAGCGGTCGCGACACGTTCTTCGGCAGCCAGCTCAAGCTGAAGCAGAAGAACCAGCTGCATCAGTCGGCGGCGATCTTCAGCCATTTCACCGGCGTTGAACGACGCGCCGGCGAGGACGCCGGCAACATCACCGTTCAACGTTTCGCGCACGGCTGGATGTGGCTGATTCCGCTGCAGGGCGGCGTGATGAGCGTGGGCGCTGTCTGTTTCCCCGAATACCTCAAGCAGCGCCGCGGCGAGAACGAAGCGTTCCTCATGAAGACGCTGGAGTCCGAGCCGCAGGTCAGAAAGCGCATGCGCGATGCGCAGCGCGTCGCGCCAGTGCACGTGACCGGCAACTACTCCTACACCTGCGAGCGCATGCACGGCCCGGGCTGGGTGATGGTCGGCGACGCGTATGCCTTCGTCGACCCGGTGTTCTCCTCCGGCGTGTACCTTGGCATGAACAGCGCAGAGCACGCCGCGCAGCTGGTCGACGGCGCATTGCGCGACCCCTCGCGCGAGGCGGCACTGCAACGCGAGATGGACACGCGCCTCAAGCGCGGCCTGAAGCATTTCCAGTGGTTCATCTACCGCTTCACCACGCCGGTGATGCGCCATCTGTTCAACCATCCGCGCAACGTGTGGCAGGTGGAACAGGCGGTGATCTCGATGCTGGCCGGCGACGTGTTCGACAACCCCGAGGTGCTCAAGCGCCTGCGCCTGTTCCGCTTCATCTACACGGTGACGGCGATCCGCATGGCGCCGCTCGCGCTGCGTGGCTGGCTGAAGCGCAAGCGGCAGGTGGGCGTGGACGTCGGGCTGCACGGTGCCGCCGATACGCTGCAACCCGGCCCGGAGCGCCGCTCGTGAGCGCAGTGCATCCGATGCCGTTCCATGAGCCGCGCTGGTCGGTGGAGTATGTGCACGCGACGCCGGAAGCCGTGCTCGGCGATTCCGATGTCCTGGCCGTCATCGCATTCGGCGCGAACGCCCCGCACTTTGATGATCCGCGCTACCTGCGCGTGGCGCTGGAACCCTGGGGCGATGCGCCGCTGGAAGTGTGGCGCGCGGGCGCTCCGGTTCAGTGCGGGCGCGATGGCGATGTCGCGTGGGCCGACGATGGCGCGCTGCTGTTCGGCGCAATCGAACTGGACGAAGGCGATGTCGATCCGACACGCCCCGCAAGCGACATCGAAACGACCGCCGACCGCCTGTATCGCCGGCTCGGCGAGTTCCTGCAGGCCCACGGCACACCGCACCTGCTGCGTGTGTGGAATTACCTGGACGGCATTACCGTCGGCGAAGGCGACCTTGAGCGCTACCGCCAGTTCTGCGTGGGCCGCGCACGCGGGCTGGGCGACGTCGATCCGAACACGCTGCCGGCCGCGACGGCAATCGGCCAGGTGAATCCGGAAGGCGCACCGCGTCGCCTGCAGGTGTACTGGCTCGCCTCGCGCGTCCCGGGCACGCCGCTGGAGAACCCGCGCCAGATCAGCGCATACCGTTACCCGCGCCAGTACGGCCCGCAGCCGCCGAGCTTCGCACGGGCGATGTTGCCGCCGGCCGGCAGCACGATGCCGCTGATGCTGTCGGGCACCGCGGCGATCGTCGGCCACGAATCGCAGCATGCCGACTCGGTCTCCACGCAGCTGGACGAGACGCTGGCGAATTTCGACAGTCTCATCATGGCTGCGCGCGCGCAGTGGCCGACTCTGCCCGCACGCTTCGGCGCGCATTCGCCGCTGAAGGTGTACGTGCGCGATCGCGATGAACTCGAGGTCGTTGCACGCGCACTCGATGAGCGGCTGCCGCGCGAGGTTCCGCGCGTGGTGCTGCATGCGGCGGTGTGTCGTCGCGAGTTGCGTGTCGAGATCGACGGCGTGCACGGCTGATTTGGATTCGGGATTCGCAAGAGCGCGCCGAAGCCGTCATCCTGGTGAAGCCCGGGCCCCCTTCTGATTCTCGGGACCGTCGTTCACGGCGGGTCGATGCAACACCCCGGCGCCGTGCAGCACCGATCTTTCACCACATCCGCTTCGTTGCCACTCGCCCCAGCCTCTCTCCCGATGCGAGAGGGGCTCAAGCGCGCGTTCCACTCCACGCCTGCGGCACTTCGGACGCCCGAATGCCCGCTTCGTCGGATCCGGCTGTTCCGCGGCAGCCATACGCCCTAAGCTCCACCTCGTTCGCGCCCCGTGCGCGTCGTCGAACCGAAGGGAGTCACCGCAATGGGTCTGATCAGCCTTCTCTGGGGCATCGTCGCCATGATCTGGATGGTCATCGCGCTGATTCCGCTGCTGGGATGGGGCAACTGGCTGCTCATTCCGTTCGCCGCGGTCGGGGCGATCATCGCCGCCATCGGCATCGCCTTCACCAGTCCGGGCAACCGCGGTCGCGCGAAGACGGGACTGGTGCTCAACGGCATCGTGATCGTCGTCGGCATCGTTCGTCTGGGCATCGGCGGCGGCATCATCTGAAGCTCCACGCGCGCGTCGACCGACGCGCCGCGTGATGATGCCCTTCACATCCGCGCACCGTACGCGCACCGTACGCGCACGCATGCATGGCCGCATTTTCCCGCTGAATACGTAGGGCGCGCGATGTTGCGGCGCAAGCTTGTCGCGTGCGTGGAAGCAGGCGCATAGTCGGCCTGGGCTGAAGGGGGGAAGCCCACACCCAATCCCCACTGTCGATTCTTCGCGATGGCCATCGCGAGGGCGGAATCGACTGGGGGCATATCACCTTCAGATCGGGACGTGACCCATGAAAAGGATCGGATCCGCGCTTTGGTTGTCAGGTGTAGCGCTTGGACTTTGCTTCAGTGTCCAGGCCGCGCAAGCCCAGTCCTCCACGCATCAAGTAACCGTCGCCGGCGTGAAGGTCGGCATCGACGCGGAAACCGGACAGCTTCGTCCGCTCACCGCGAGCGAAAGCGCGCAGCTCGACCAAGCGCTGACACAGGGCCAGCAGGCAAAGGTCGCGCCGGCAATGGCGAAGAGTTTCGCGGCGCCCGCCGATGCAACCGCTGCACGCGCAACCGTGCGCAAGTCGGCGCATGGCGGCGTGTCGGTGAAAGTGCCCGAATCGATGATGAGCTCGGTCGTCGCGCATCGCGATGCGTCGGGCGAGCTGGTCGTCGAACACGCCGATGCCGTCTCCGTCGATTCCGTCGAAGCCCACAACGAGGAGCTGCTGAAATGAGAAAGCATCTTCTCGCCTGCGCGCTCGCCCTCGGCGGCGCTTTCGCACTGAACGCTTCGGCCGCGCAGCTGGTGCTGCTCAACGGCGATGCCGGCACGGGACTCGGCCTGGAAGATCCGACCGCCGCGGCTCCGGTCGGGCTCAATCCCGGCACGACCGTCGGCCAGCAGCGCCAGATCGTCTACCGCTTCGCGATGGACCTGTGGGGTTCGGTGCTCAAGAGCGACGTGCCGATCAAGGTCGGCGCCTCCTTCCAGCGACTGAACTGCACCGCCACCGGCGCGACGCTGGGTTCGGCGGGCGCCAACTGGATCGACCGCGACTTCCCCGGCGCGCCGCGTGCCGGCATCTGGTACCACTCCGCGCTCGCCGACTCGATTGCCGGCGTCGACCTCGACCCGATCCCGGACGATCCGGCCGACATCGTGTCGCGCTTCAACGGCGACCTCGGCAAGCCCGACTGCCTTGCCGGCACGACGTGGTACTACGGCCTGGATGGCAAGACGCCCGCAGGCGCGATCAACTTCCTCAACGTGGTGATGCACGAGATCGGCCACGGCCTGGGCTTCCAGGGCTTCCTCGACAAGTTCAGCGGCCAGTTCGGCGACTTCGACGGCACGGGTCCGCGCTCGGATACCTACACGCAGAACGCGTTCGACAACGTGCTGGGCATCGGCTTCAACGATCCGGCCAGCACGCCGGCTCAACGCGCCGAGGTGATGAAGACGTCCGGACGCCTGGTGTGGTCCGGCCAGCGCGTGAAGAACGAAGCGGCGCTGGTGCTGGACAACCGCCAGTACTTCACCGTGACGGCGCCGGCGGGCATCGCCGGGCGTTACCTGTACGGCACGGCGAGCTTCGGCCCGGTGGCGTCACCGGCGAACTTCACCGGCCAGGTGGTGCTGGGCGTGGATGAAGCCAACGCAGCCGGCCCGACCACGGGCGATGCGTGCACGCCGCTGACCAACGCCGCAGCGGTGGCCGGCAAGTTCGTGCTGGTCGATCGCGGTACCTGCGGTTTCGTGGTGAAGGCCGCGAACGTGCAAGCCGCGGGTGGCAAGGGCATGGTGGTGGCCGACAACGTCGCCGGCAGTCCGCCGCCGGATCTGGGCGGTTCGGATCCGAACATCACCATCCCGGCGCTGCGCATCACCCTGGCCGACGGCAACACGTTCAAGGCGAACCTGCCGGTCAACGTGACCTTCCAGGTCGATCCGGTGCTGCTGCAGGGTGCGGACGATACCGGTCGCGTGCGGCTGTATGCACCGTCCGTCGTCGCCGCGGGTTCGACGTTCTCGCACTACGACACCGCGCTGTCGCCGAACGCGCTGCAGGAACCGTTCGACACACCGACGGTGCAGGCGCAGTACAACGTCGACCTCTCGCCGGCGCTGTATCGCGACATCGGCTGGAAGGTGAACACGGGCGATGCGCGCATCGGCAAGTGCAACACGACGGTCGACCTGCTCGAGCCGGGTGGTTTCATCGTCGGCGCGAACGTGCAGGCGTGGAACAACCTGTGCAAAGTGTCCGCGAAGAACCCGGGCAAGTACGTGCAGTGCATGGTGGATCTGCAGCAGCGTCTGCGTAACGCCAAGCTGATCCATCCATTGCAGGGTGCGGCGATCCTGGTGTGCACGGCGACGAACCTGCGCCCGTAACGGCCGCGTTCGCTGTCTGGTTGAAGAACCGGCGCCTTTCGGCGCCGGTTTTTTTTCTGCTCTTGTAGCCCGGGTAAGCGAAGCGCACCCGGGGGCCGTCACGCTCTCACCCGGGTGCGCTCCGCTTACCCGGGCTACAACGGCGCAGGGCTTCACGCGTTTTTAGCACCCGCTCCCCGCTCATACCGCTTCGGCATGACCGCATGACGCACGCGCCTTTGTGCGATTGGGGACGGCCGGCGACAGTCGCGCCGTGCCGCCGGAACTCGCCGGAGGCCCGCCCTCCCTCCCAGGAATGTCCAGCCATGCCCAGCACTCGAACGCGAAGATCGTCCGTCCCCGCGCTTGCCGGCAGTGCGCTGGTCTGCGCGCTGATCGCCGCCCCCGTCCACGCGCAATCCAAGGCGCCGCTCACCGTGGAAGAGCTCGCCCGCCGCCTGCAGGCCATCGAACAGCGCCTGGGCACCGCACCCGCCGCAGGCGAGGCCACCGATGCGAACGGCCTGGCCGACCTCGACCAGCGCCTGCGCGTGATCGAGCGCAAGCTCGACCTGCAGGCGGAGGAAGCCGAAGCCCGCGTCGCGAGCACGCCGGTGGTGAGCCTCAGCGCCGCCAAGGGCCTGTCGGTGAAATCGCCGCCGCCGGGCGATGTGGAACTGAAGTTCCGCGGCCTGGCGCAGGCCGACGGCCGCTTCTACATCGACGACGACGCCTTCCCGCAGAACGACACCTTCCTGTGGCGCCGCGCGCAGCTGACCATCGAAGGAAGCTGGGGGCCACTGCTGGCGTTCCGGCTCACGCCCGAACTGGCCGGCGACAGCGTCACACTGCTCGACGCATGGGCCGATCTTCGCTTCAACCCCGCCGCCACGCTGCGTATCGGCAAGACCAAGGCGCCGGTCGGCCTCGAGCGCCTGCAGGCGAGCAACGCGACCGAAGCGATCGAGCTCGGATTCCCCAGCGAACTGGCACCCGGCCGCGACATCGGCGTGCAACTGCAGGGCGAGGTGGCCAAGGGCACGGTCAGCTACGTGGCCGGCGTCTACAACGGCACGGTCGACGGCCGCGATGCGGCGACGACCAACCCCGACAACAACTTCGAATTCGCCGGCCGCGTCTTCGTCGAACCGTGGAAGAACGCCGCGAACGCGCTGTCGGGCCTGGGCTTCGGCATCGCCGGCAGCCAGGGCGACAAGGAAGGCACCGGCAACAATTTCCTGCCGCGCTATCGCACGCCCGGGCAGGTGCAGTTCTTCAATTATCGCAGCGCGGTCATCGCCGACGGCGAACAGACGCGCTGGTCGCCGCAGGCGTACTACTACCGCAATGCGTTCGGCGCGCTCGCCGAGTACATCAGTTCCGAACAACAAGTGCGGCTGCCCACCACCGGCGCGAACGCGAAGATCGAGAACACCGCCTGGCAGCTGCTGGCCGGATACGTGCTCACCGGCGAAGACGCGGGGTATCGCGGCGTCGCGCGGCCTAACCATCCTTTTACGGTGGGCAGTGCAGGCTGGGGCGCGTGGGAACTGGTGGCGAGGTACGGCGAGCTTGAGATCGACGAGGACGCCTTCCCCGTGTTCGCCGACCCCAACGCGGTGGCGCAACGCGCGAAGAGCTGGGGCGTGGGCGTGAACTGGTACCTCACCGGCAATTTCAAGCTCGTCGCCAACTACACGCAGACCGACTTCGACGGCGGGGCCGCTGCAGGCGCCGATCGCGAGGACGAGAAGGCCTTCTTCACCCGCGCGCAGTTCTCGTTCTGACTTTCCGCCCATCAGGAACAGACCCCATGAAAACCCTGATCCGCAATGCGGCGCTCGGCCTGGCGATGGTGCTCGCCACCGGACTTGCGCACGCGAAAGACGTGCAGCTTCTCAACGTGTCCTACGACCCGACGCGCGAGTTCTACGCCGACGTCAACCAGACCTTCGCCGCGCAGTGGAAGCAACAGACGGGCGAGGCGCTCACTATCCGCGCCTCGCACGGCGGTTCCGGCAAGCAGGCGCGCGCGGTGATCGACGGGCTGGAAGCCGACGTCGTCACGCTTGCGCTGGCGGCCGACATCGACGCCATCGCCACCAACGGCAAACTGCTGCCGGCCGACTGGCAGAAGCGTCTTCCGCACAACAGCGCACCGTACACCTCGACGATCGTGTTCCTCGTGCGCAAGGGCAATCCGAAGCAGATCCGCGATTGGGGCGACCTGGTGAAGCCGGGCATCGGCATCATCACGCCGAACCCGAAAACCTCCGGCGGTGCGCGCTGGAATTACCTCGCCGCCTGGGCGTGGGCATCGCAGGAATACCGCGACGGCGACAAGGTCGTCGATTACCTGACGCGCCTGTTCAAGAACGTGCCCGTGCTCGACACCGGCGCGCGCGGTGCGACGACGACGTTCGTCGAGCGCGGCATTGGCGACGTCCTGCTGGCATGGGAGAACGAAGCACTGCTCACGCTCGGCGACGCCGACACGCGCGAGAAGTTCGAGATCGTCGTGCCGAGCCTGAGCATCAAGGCCGAACCGCCGGTGGCGTGGGTCGACAAGAACGTCGACCGGCATGGCACGCGCAAGGTCGCCGAAGCGTACCTGCGCTTCCTCTACACGCCCGAAGGCCAGCGTCTTGCGGCAAAGCACGGATACCGGCCGGCCGAACCCGACAAGGTGCCCGCGGCGGAACTGCAACGCTTTCCGAACGTGAAGCAGGTGACCATCGATTCCGCGTTCGGTGGATGGAAGAAGGCGCAGGCCGAGCATTTCGCCGATGGCGGGTTCTTCGACAAGATCTATCGGCCGCGGTGATGGTGATCGCGCGCAGCAGTCGCCCCTCCCCCTGCTTGCAGGGGGAGGTTGGGAGGGGGTTCACGGCGCGCCAGCGCCGGGCTCGCCGCGACGCGGCATCGCAACCCCTCCCCAACCCTCCCCTGCACGCAGGGGAGGGAGCCTGACTGAGGTGCGTGTCCCGTTGATGGAGACCTGATGTCCACCCTCGCCCTTCCCGCTCTCATAACGCGCCGTGGCCGCCGCCCGCTCCCGGGCTTCGGCCTGAGCCTGGGCCTCGGCCTGGCATGGTTGAGCGTGGTCGTGCTGCTGCCGCTGGCCGCGCTTGCGATCCGCGCGGCGGGCCTGGGGTCGGAAGGTTGGCTGCGCGCGATCCATGACCCGCGCGTGCAGGCATCTTTGAAGCTCAGTTTCACCGCGTCCTTCGTCGCGGCGCTCGTCGCCTCTGCCGTGGGCGCGCTGGTTGCGTGGGTCGTGGTGCGTTATCGGTTCCCGGGCCGTCGCCTGCTCGACGCGCTGGTGGACCTACCGTTCGCATTGCCCACCGCGGTGGCCGGCATCGCGCTCACGGCGATCTACTCGGCGAACGGCTGGGTCGGCCGCCATACAGAACCGCTCGGCATCAAGATCGCCTACACGCAGACCGGCATCGTCATCGCGCTGATCTTCATCGGCCTGCCGTTCGCCGTGCGCACGGTACAACCGGTCCTCGAAGCGCTGGGCCGCGAGCAGGAAGAAGCAGCGGCCTCGCTCGGTGCATCACGACTGACGACGTTGCGGCGCGTCGTGCTCCCGGAACTGCTGCCGGCGTTGCTCACCGGCTTCTCGCTCGCGTTCGCGCGTGCGCTGGGCGAGTACGGTTCGGTGATCTTCATCGCCGGCAACCTGCCGTACAAGACGGAGATCGCGCCGCTGCTCATCACGATCCGGCTGGAGGAGTACGACTACGCCGGCGCGATCGCCATCGCCGCGTTGCTGCTCGCCGCATCGTTCGTTTGCCTGCTGGCGATCAATGCAATCCCGCTGTTGTTCGCGCACGAGCGCAAAGGAGCCAGGCGCGATGTCTGACGTGCGCCATCGCGACAACCTCCAGGAGCCGGCGTGGCTGCGCGTGGTGCTGATCGTGCTCGCCGTGCTGGCGATGCTGGCGCTCGTCGTTCTGCCACTGCTGATGGTGCTGGGCGCGGCGTTCGCGAAGGGTTTCGGTACGTGGCTGGATTCGCTCACGCAACCCGACGCCGTTTCCGCGCTGAAGCTCACGCTGTTCACGGTGGCGATAGTGGTCCCGGTGAACGCGATCTTCGGCATCTTCATGGCGTGGGCGGTGACCCGCTTCGAGTTCCGTGGAAAGCAGCTGCTGCTGTCGCTGATCGACCTTCCCTTCGCGGTGTCGCCGGTGGTCGCGGGTCTGTGCCTGGTGCTGCTGTTCGGCTCGCACGGCTGGTTCGCCGAACTGCTGCAGCGCTACGACATCAAGATCCTGTTCGCGCGACCGGGCATCGTGCTGGCGACGTTGTTCATCACCTTCCCGTTCGTCGTGCGCGAACTGATTCCGCTGATGCAGCAGCAGGGCGCCGACGAGGAACTGGCGGCGCGTTCGCTCGGCGCAGGCGGCTGGACGATGTTCCGCCGCGTCACGTTGCCCAACATCAAGTGGGGCCTGCTGTACGGCGTGCTGCTGTGCTCGGCACGCGCGATGGGCGAGTTCGGCGCGGTGTCGGTGGTGTCCGGCCACATCCGCGGACTCACCAACACGCTGCCGCTGCACATCGAGATCCTCTACAACGAGTTCGACAGCACCGGCGCCTTCGCGGCCGCATCGCTGCTGGCCGGCCTCGCCCTCATCACGCTGGTCCTGAAATTCTGGTTGGAGGCCCGCCATGGCGACGCCCTTGCGAAATCCCATCGTCGACACTGACGCGCCCGTCGCGGCCTCGCGCGTCTACGTCGCCACGCACGTGACGACGGCGCATTCGACCGTCCCGGGGGAACCTGTCACGCTCCCGCCGGGCGATCCCGCACCCCATCCGTCCCGGAGCGGCATGGACCTGCACCTGCGCCAGCTCAGCAAGCGCTACACCGGCGTGGCGGCGCTCGACGGCGTCGACCTGCACGTGCAGGCCGGCGAACTGGTGGCGCTGCTTGGGCCGTCGGGCTCCGGCAAGACCACGCTGCTGCGCGTGATCGCCGGACTGCTGCATCCCGATGCGGGCCAGGTGCTGTTCGGCCGCGATGACGCGACGCGGCTGAGCCTGCGCGAGCGCAACGTCGGTTTCGTGTTCCAGCACTACGCACTGTTCAAGCACATGACGGTGGCGGAGAACATCGCCTTCGGCCTGCGCAGCCGCCCGCGGCGCAAGCGCCCGGACAAGGCGACCATCAAGCGCCGCGTCGAGGAACTGCTGGGCCTGATCCAGCTGCCCGGTTACGGCGATCGCTATCCGGAGCAGCTTTCCGGCGGGCAGAAACAGCGCGTCGCGCTGGCGCGCGCGCTGGCGATCGATCCGACGGTGCTGCTGCTGGACGAACCCTTCGGCGCGCTGGATGCGAAGGTGCGCGTCGAACTGCGTCGCTGGCTGCGCCTGCTGCATGAGCGCACGGGACAGACGACGCTGTTCGTCACGCACGACCAGGAAGAAGCGCTGGAGCTGGCCGACCGCATCGTCGTTCTTCGCGAAGGCCGCATCGAGCAGGTCGGCACGCCGGATGAGATCTACAGCGATCCGGCATCGGCGTACGTGTTCGATTTCATCGGCCGGGCAAACGTGCTGGAAGGCGAAGTGCGCGGCGGTCGTTTCCACCTTCCGGGGCACGCACGCACCTTCAGTGCCGACGGCGTGGCCGAAGGTCCGGCGCGCCTGTACGCGCGTGCGCACGACATCGCGCCCGGCAACGGCGACGAAGGCATCGGCGCGCGCGTCGTCGCCTCGCACCGGCTGGCAGACCGCATCACGCTGGAGCTGCGCGTGGAAGGACAGACGCGTCCGGTCGAACTGGATTTCGCCGCGACGCCGGGCCTGACCACGCCCGCGCCGGGGAGTGATGTGCGGCTGGTGCCTTTGCGGTATCGGGTGTATTCGACCGACGCCTGACCCGGCTGGACGCTTCGTCCAAGGCCGCGGGCGGCGCCCTGGGCCGGCGTACAATGCACGGCCATGAGCACCTACCCCCACGCACGTCCGCGGCGCATGCGCCGCGATGAGTTCTCGCGCCGCCTGATGCGCGAGTCGGTCCTCACTGCCAACGACCTGATCTATCCGGTCTTCGTGCACGAACGCGACGGCCGCGATCCGGTCGCCTCGATGCCCGGCGTGGAACGCCTCTCCATCGACGAACTGCTGCGTGTCGCCGAACAGTGCAGCGAGCTGCGCATTCCCGCGGTCACGCTGTTCGGCGTGCCGGACATCGAACGCAAGACGCACGACGGCGCGATCGCCTGGTCCGAGGACGGCATCGTGCAGCGCGCGGTACGCGCATTGAAGGAACGCTTCCCAGAACTTGGCGTCATCACCGACGTCGCGCTCGACCCCTACACCACGCACGGACAGGACGGCCTGCTCGACGAGAGCGGCTACATCCTCAACGACATCACGATCGAAGCGCTGGTGCGCCAGTCGCTGTCGCATGCGGCGGCCGGCGCAGACGTCGTCGCGCCCAGCGACATGATGGACGGGCGCATCGGCGCGATCCGCGGCGCGCTGGAAGATGCCGGCCTCATCAACACGCGCATCCTCGCCTACAGCGCGAAGTACGCCAGCGCGTTCTACGGCCCGTTCCGCGCAGCCGTCGGTTCGGCCGCGGCGCTGGGCAAGGGCAACAAGTACACCTACCAGATGGACCCGGCCAATTCGGACGAGGCGTTGCACGAAGTCGCGCTGGACCTGGAGGAAGGCGCCGACATGGTGATGGTGAAGCCGGGCATGCCGTACCTGGACATCGTGCGCCGTGTGAAGGACGAGTTCCGCGTGCCGACCTACGTGTACCAGGTGAGCGGCGAGTACGCGATGCTCAAGGCCGCCGCGCAGAATGGCTGGCTCGACGAACGCGCCACCGCGATGGAAGCGTTGCTTGCGTTCAAGCGCGCTGGCGCCGATGGCGTGCTGACGTACTACGCGCTGGACGCGGCACGCTGGCTGCGCGAAGGCTGAGCGTGAGCGATATCGCCAACGGCGCGACGCTGCGGCGGGCGCGCATCACCGACTCGGCGGAACTTGCGCGCCTGTCGGCGCAGCTGGGCTATCCGCAGGTGGCCGATGCGTTCGAACGCCGCCTGCGTCGGCTGCTGATTTCCGCCGATCATCCGGTCCTGGTCGCCACCGATGACGACGCACGCCTGCTCGGCTTCATCGCCCTGGAACGCAGGCTGATGCTGGAAACGGGCGAACGCGTGGAGATCGTCGGCCTCGTTGTCGACGATGCGGCGCGACGTCGCGGGATCGGGCAGGCGCTGGTGGATGCGGCGCTCGACTGGGCGCGCGAGATCGGCCTGCGCGAAGTGGTCGTTCGTTCGAGCACCGCACGCGTGGAATCGCATCCGTTCTACGAAGACGCGGGTTTCGCCCGCATCAAGTCGCAGCACGTGTATCTGAAGCGCGTCGGGGAGTAAACGCAGCGCTCGCTCCCAGCGCGCGCAGCACAGCCGGAGGTCGCATGGAGCGCAACAGGATCGCCATCGTCACCGGCGGCAGTCGCGGCATTGGCGCCGCCACCGCAAAGCTTGCCGCGCTGGCGGGTTACCGCGTGTGCATCGCCTATCGTCATCGCGAGAAGGAGGCGGACGAAGTCGTCGCCGCGATCGAGCGCGATGGCGGCCAGGCGATGGCCTTCGCTGCCGATGTCGGGCGCGAGGCGGAGGTGATGCGCTTGTTCGCCGCCGTGGACCGGCGCTTCGGCGAGGTCACGGCGCTGGTGAACAACGCGGGCATCCTCGAACGCCAGATGCGCGTGGAAGAGATGGACGCCGAGCGACTGACGCGTGTGTTCAACGCGAACGTCGTCGGCAGCTTCCTGTGCGCGCGCGAAGCGGTGCGGCGCATGTCGACGCGACATGGCGGGCACGGCGGCGCGATCGTCAACGTGTCCTCGGTCGCCGCGCGCCTGGGCTCGCCGAACGAATACATCGACTACGCCGCGTCGAAGGCGGCCATCGACACGCTCACCGTGGGCCTGGCGAAGGAAGTGGCGGCCGAGGGCATCCGCGTGAACTGCGTGCGACCGGGCTCGATCTACACCGAGATCCACGCCAGCGGCGGCGAACCCGGCCGCGTCGATCGCGTGAAAGCGCGCATTCCCATGCAACGCGGCGGCGAGGCCGAGGAGATTGCGCGCGCGATCGTGTGGCTGCTGTCGGACGAGGCGTCCTACATGACGGGAAGCCTGGTGGATGTGGCGGGTGGGTTGTAGCTGGCGGCCCTGTTCAACGCGCGCGGCGCTTCGTCCCGCCCGACCGTGCCCACGCAAGCCCCAGGCACGTGCCGAGGAATGCACCCAGCGAGAAGCCGAGCCCACCCCACAGCGCCCTGTAGAGCTGCCGGTCCATCAAAGACTGTCCACGTGCGGCCCAGTCCGCAGTCTCCAGCGCCATGGTCTTGCCCAGGAACAAGGCGCACAAGCATCCGCAGATGACCGCGCACGACGCGACCGTCTTGCAGTCGATGGGCGCTGGGCCTTTCTCGCCCGCCAGCTTCCTGCGACTCATAGGCACCCTTCCTTGCCCGCCGCAGCCGGCGCCTTCATCCGGTAGATATCCATCTTCCCGGCGCGCGGCGACTTCGCCGTGCCGCTGACCAGCAGCTCGCCCGGCTTGTTCCAGTCGATGGCCGGGCCGAGCGTGGTCGCCTCGTCGTTGTTGAACGACAACGCCAGCGGCCCTGCATCCACGTAACGCGCGCCATCGCAATGGGCGAGGAACAACTGCACCGGCTGCGTCGCCGGATCCTTCGAGCGCGCGTACACGATCGTGCGGCCGTCGCCGAGCCAGGCGGCATCGAATTCGTCGGCCTTCGTGTTGATGCCCGGCACGGGCTTCGGGTCGACGAATGCCTTTCCGTCCCAGCGCGCCACCAGCAGATCGTGCCGGCCGGCGCCGCCATGGCCGTCGCTGGCGAACATCAGGTGCTGGCCATCCCGGCTGGGCGTGGGCGCCCATTCGTCGCCGCGCGTGTTGACGGCGCGGCCAAGGTTTTCCGGCGAGCCGAAGCCGCCGTCGGATTTCACCGCCGCCCGGTAGAGATCGTCGCCGCCGATGCCACCCGGCCGGTTGGAGAAGAAGTACAGCCAGCGGCCGTCGGCGCTGAACAGCGGATCGAAATCGTTCGCCGCCGAATTGACCTGAAGCGGGCGGGCATCCTGCCAGCGGCCGTCCTTCAGCCGCGCCTGCCACAGGTCCCAGCCACCGGCGCCGCCTTCACGATCGGTGCTGCCCCAGACGATATGCTGGCCGTCCGGGCTGACGCTGCCGCGGATCTCGCTGGCCTTGGTCGACACCACGCCCATGCCTTCGATGCCGAACTCGGACAGGAAGGCCGACGCCGGGCCGGACAACGCAACACCGCCCACGATGAGCGCGACCACTACACTGCACACGCGGTGCCTGCTGGATGAGGCCGGGCTGCGTCGCATCGTGCGTCTCCTGTGTGTGTGAACTCCAGTCTATGCGAGGGTCCCCGTGTCCAACTTCGCCTCCGTCGCAAATCCGGCCCTGGTCAAGCGTTTCGCGGTGATCGGCCACCCGGTGGCGCATTCGTTGTCGCCCCGCATCCATGCCGCGTTCGGCCGACAGACCGGCATCGCGCTGGAGTACGCCGCCATGGACGCGCCACCGGAACTGTTCGACGCGATCGTCGCGGAGTTCGCCGCCGAAGGCGGCCTGGGCGCCAACGTCACGTTGCCGCACAAGAACCGCGCGGTCAGCATCTGCACGACGTTGAGCGAACGCGCACGCCGCGCCGGCGCCGTGAACACTCTGGTGCGCACCGCCACCGGCTGGGAAGGCGACAACACCGACGGTACCGGCCTGGTGCGCGATCTCACCGAACGCCAGGGCCTGGACCTGCGTTCGCGCCGCACGTTGCTGATCGGTGCCGGCGGCGCCGCGCGCGGTGTCGCACCCGCATTGCTGGATGCGGGCATCGGCGATCTCTACATCGTCAACCGCACGCCCGAGCGCGCCGACGCGCTGGCCGATGCGCTGTCGATGCCGGGCCGCGTGCATCCGCGTTACCTGCGCGACATCGACACGCTGGGCACGTTCGACCTGATCGTGAACGCGACCTCCGCTGCACGCGCCGACGGTCTGCCGTCGCTGCCGATCGCGCTGGCGAACCCGCGCACGGCGGCGGTCGACCTGAGTTATGGCGAGGTGGCGATCCCGTTCCTTGCGTGGGCGCGTGCCGCCGGCGCGCACGACTGCATCGACGGGCTGGGCATGCTGGTGGAACAGGCCGCCGAGAGCTTCCTGCGCTGGCACGGCGTGCGTCCGGAAACCGACGAGGTCTACGAGACCTTGCGCGAACATCGCGCCGAGCTGGTCACCGCCGACTGAATCCTCGCCCCATGGACTGCCGCGCCAACTGCGGCGCGTGCTGCATCGCGCCGTCGATCAATTCGCCCATTCCCGGCATGCCGCACGGCAAGCCGGCAGGCATTCCGTGCGTGCAACTGGACGATGCCTATCGCTGCCGGTTGTTCGGCAAGCCGGAGCGGCCGGCGTTCTGTGCATCGCTGCGGCCGGATCGCGAGATGTGCGGCGACTCGCGCGACGGCGCGATGGCATTCCTCGAAGCACTGGAGACGGCGACCTGCCCGCCGCCAACGAAGGTATCGGTGCAATCGCCGACCCGGCGGTAGTGCTCGCACGGGTGTCCGCCTTGGGGCTTCGGTCGCACACCGTTCGGGCTTCGGCTGGAACTGCTGTCGGCCTCGCGACGGATCAACCGCCCATGCCAACCTGCCGGAGAACGTACGCGACGCGCGCTTCGACCGGGACCTGCGGGAGAACACAGGTGCGGTATCCCCTGCGCGTGTACGCCTCCACGGTGGGCTCGAACGATCGTGCGGCTCGATCGAAATCCGCTTGTCGCCAGCGGTCGCAGACATAGATTTCCCGCCAGGGCTGCGCGACGAAGACGGTGCCCGCATAACGCCGCCGATCCGATGCGGCGTTGCCCTCCGGCGGAACCTGCAAACCGAGCAGGTTCATGTGCCCCAGGCATTCGGGAGTGCCACGGTCGAAGAACACGGGCGGTGGCAGGTCGCGGGCCGCGTCGTAGGCCTGGAGGTTGCGCTCAAGCACTTCCTCCATGAACGCCTGGAGATTCGTGCGGGGAAGAAGGTCTCCACCGCACTGCTCCTGCTCCTGCACGAGCGCGAGGGCGACCTCGGGCATGACGGAGTAGCCCAGCGCGCCGAGTGCGTTGAGCAGGGTCGACTTGCCGGCTCCGGAGGCGCCCGTGATGACGTGGAAGTGCGGGTTGCTCAAGGTGCGATCACATCGTGGCGGTTGACGCGAAGTCCGTCTCGCGGTGCGTCGCTGGGCGGTCGGGACTCCACTTTACCGGCGATGGCTCCGGCGGTTCGGCCGGTCCACTACAGCAACCCGTCCCGCTTGACCGCCAGATACCGCTCCACCAGCGATGCCGCCAGCTGGTCGCAGGCCACGTCCAGCACCATCACCCCGTGATTGCGCAGCGCCTCGTGCGCGGCGTTGCGCTGGTCCAGGTACTGCGCCGTGGCACCCGCGCGTATCGCGCCGGGAAGGTCGTTCACCGGCTCCGACAGCGCGGTGTCGAGCGAGCCTTCCCGCAGGCTTGCCACGCATACCAGGTGGCGCTTGCGCAGCAACGTCACGGCCGCGAGCAGGTCGTCCATGTCCTCGTCGCGAAGATTGGTCACCAGCATCACCAGCGAACGCCGGCGCTGGCGGGTCGACAGGTCCGTCGCCGCGCTCAGGAAATCCGTCGCCACCGGCTGAGGTTGCAACGCATACGTCGCGCGCAGCAACTCGTCGATCGCGCCTACACCGCGTCGCGGCGGAACCCACGCATTCGCGCCTCCGCTGGCGAGCAGGCCCACCGCATCGCCCTGCCGCAGCGCGAGGTACGCCACGACCAGCGCCGCATCAAGCACGTGGTCGAAATGCGCCAGATCGCCGTCGCGCGCCAAGAGGCGGCGACCGGTGTCGAGCAGCAGCACCAGCTGCTGGTTCTTCTCGTCCTGGTACTCGCGCGAGATCAGGCGACGCGCGCGCGCCGTTGCCTTCCAGTCGATCTGGCGCAGGCTGTCGCCGATGCGGTAGTCGCGCATCTGATGGAAATCCGTGCCCTCGCCGCGACGCCGGCGCACATGCGCGCCCACCAGGCGCGAGGCCTGCTCGGCACTGAACATCGCGAACTTCGCCAGCGGCGCGAAGTTGGGAAACACGCGCACGCTCTGCGCCTCACCGGCCACGCGCGACTGCCACCACAGGCGCAGCGGCGAATGCAGGCGCAGCTGCACGCCGCCGAAGCGGAAGTCACCGCGCGCCTTCGCGCGAAGCTGGTAGTCGACCGACGCCGTCTCGCCGCGCTTCAGGCGCAGACGCCGCGGCAGGCCCTGCATCGACCAGCCGCCCGGGTGCAGGTCGAAGACATCCAGCGTCTGCCCGCGTTGCGCGGTTTCCAGTGACAGCGTCACCGGGCGCTCGATGCCGATCGGCCAGGTGTCGGCGAGGCGACGCTCGACCTGCGGCGTCGGTGCGCGCCACAGCAGCGCGAGGTCGAGCAGCAGCAACACCGCGAACGCGAGTCCGGTGACCAGCCACTGCATCGAGGTGGCGAACCCGAACCCGACCGCGATGCCCAGCAACGACCACAGCACCAGCACGGCCAGCGCGAAGGGCGCGGGACGCGGGACACTGCGCGGGCGGGCCACGGCGGCATTCATCATGCTTACTTCCGCGGCGCCTCGACCTTCGCCAGCAACGCATGCAACACGTCGTCCGGCGACTGGCCTTCGATCTGCAGCTCCGGCGCCAGTGCGATGCGGTGGCGCAGCGCGGGCTTGGCGATTTCACGTATGTCGTCGGGCGTGACGAAATCGCGCCCCGACAGCACCGCCTGCGCGCGCGCCGCGCGCACCAGCGCGAGGCTGCCGCGCGGGCCGGCGCCGAGCGCGATACCCGCCCAGTCGCGCGTGGCGGCGACAATGCGCACCGCGTAGTCGATCACTGCATCATCCACCGCCACCAGCGCGGTCCCGGCCTGCATCGCCACGATCTCCTGCGGCCCCAGTACGCGCGCCACCTGCGACAGATCGAAATCCGACGCCGCGCGGCCCTGGCTCACGGCGGCGACCATGCGCTTTTCGTCGGCGCGGGTCGGGTAGCCGATCACCACCTTCAGCAGGAAACGATCCAGCTGCGCTTCCGGCAGCGGATACGTGCCTTCCTGTTCGACCGGGTTCTGCGTTGCCAGCGTGAGGAACGGCGGCGTGAGCTGGAAGCTGTGGCCTTCGATGGTGACCTGCAGTTCCTGCATCGCTTCCAGCAACGCCGACTGTGTTTTGGCCGGCGCGCGGTTGATCTCGTCGGCCAGCAACAGATTGGTGAACACCGGGCCGCGGCGGATGTTGAACGTCTCCGTCTTCGGATTCCACACCGCGTGGCCGCTGATGTCGCTGGGCATCAGGTCGGGCGTGAACTGCACGCGCGCGAAGCTGCAATCGATCGCCCGCGACAGCGCGCGCACCAGCAGTGTCTTGCCCAGGCCCGGCACGCCTTCGATCAGCACGTGGCCGCCGGCGAGCAGCGCGATGAGGATCTGGTCGAGCACCGCCTCCTGTCCGATGAAGGCCTTGCCTACTTCGTCGCGCACCGCAGCGGCGCGTGCAGCCAGGGCTTGCCCGGTGATCGGAACGATGGGAGCGGGAGCGGCGTCGGCGTTCATGGCGTGGGTTCTCGGTTCAAGCGTCGTCAAAGGGAGTTGCGCATGCGCATAAGCAACGCGACACGGCTGCGGAACGCGGCGTGGTCGCGCGCGATGGGCGTGGACAATGCATCGCGGATGTCGCTGGCAGGCAGGCCGAAACGTTCGGCGAGCATCGCCGCCTGCGTTTCGCCTTCCAGCGCGGCCGCCTGTGGATCGCGTCGGCGCAGCCGCATCAGGAAGACCTTGCGCGCGGCTTCGTGCAGCAGGTGCGCGTAGCCGTAACGGTAGACGTGCTGGCCGCTGGCGGTGACGTGCTCCAGCAGCGATCGCCGCTCCACTGCCGGCGAATCCAGGAGCGGGCCGAAGCGCTGCGAACGACGCCACAGCCACGCCATCAGCGCCAGCAGCAGCGGCAGCCACACACGCCAGTGTTCGCGGGCGAGCGTCATCCAGAACGACGGCATCTGCGCTTCATAGACCAGGTGCACGGTGCCGGCGCGATAGTTCGGATCGAGCAACTGTCGCGTCAGTGCGATGTGCGGGCCGTCCTTGAGGGAATCGTTGCCCAGGAAGTCGAAGTCCGACAGCACGTCGACGTGTCCGCGTCCGTGCGGCACGCGCGCGAAGACGTAGCCGATCGATGCCTCGCCCCAATGCAGCGACGCGGTGGATTCGATGTCGTCGACATCCAGGCGCCGGCCGCGGCAGAACTCGACGTGCGGGTCCTCGCCGGCGACATCGAGCCCGGCGCACAGCCGGTCCGAGCGCGGGTGCACGCCCAGAGCGCCCAACACCGGAAGCGACTGTTCGACATCCAGCGGCCCCGGCGGCGGCGTGCGCAGCAGCAGATGGCCACCGCGCTCCACCCATGCCAGCAGCGCGGCTTCGTCCTTGCGGTCGAGCGTGCGCGGGTCGTTGTACAGCAGCACGGTGTCGCGATCGCCAAGCTTTACGTCATCCAGCTGCAGCCGCGGACGCGCCTGCGCCTTCACTCCGTCGGCGAGCAACGCCAGCTTGAGCACGTACAGCGGGTTGCGCGCCGCCTCGCCAGTGCGCGGTATATCGACCCACTCTTCGCTGCGCACGTAATTGCGCTGCCACCACGCGAAGCCGGCCGCGAGCAGTCCAGCCGCCGCCAGCACGCCCAGCGCGATCAGTCCATGCCGGCGGGTGAGCTTCATGCGGTCACGCCCTCTTCCCCGCGCACAGGCGTGGACCAGCCGAAGCGCGAGGCCAGATCGACCAGCAACGATTCGAAATCATCGCCCGCCGGGAAGTGGTGCGCGTACGCCGCGTATTGCCAGGTGCGCACGGCACGCGCGAAGGCATCGCGGTCCTCGCCCAGCGGCAACTTGCGCGATACGCGCAGCACCTCGGCTTCGGTCGCGCCCGGCACGAGCACGGCCTGCGTGCGCGCGACCATCGTCTCGACACTGGCGCGATACAGCATTGCCAGCGCCTCGCGTTGACGCCCGTCGCGCCACAGGCGACGGATCGCGGACGGAATGTCTTCCGGCAGCGGCGGCAGCGGTTCGTCGGCGCGGTCGCGACGGACTTCATCCTCTTCGCGTGCTTCACGCGCAAGGCCACCGCGGAACCACGCCAGCCAACGGGGCGCGGTCGCAAGCAGCACGCCGACCAGCGCGATGACCACGACCCACAGGCCGTATTCGCCGACGCTGGCAAGGATCTCGCCGAGCCAGCCCAGCGGCGGCGGCTCGGCCTTCTTTTTCTTCGGCTCGGGTTTCTTTGCGTCGCGCTTCTTCCAGCTGACGACCTTGCGCTTGGGCGTGACGGTCGGATCCGCATACGCCTTGCCCACCGCGCGACGCAGGCTGCCATCGCCCGGCAGCGCCGCGCCACTGCCGGCCGCGCCGCCCTGCCCGCTCGAGACGCCACCGTTGCCAGGTGAGGCGATGGTCGCCGGCGGTGCGCGCTGCGGCGTCATCTGCGCGTTCACGCCCTCGCGCAGACCGCTTCCGTCGGCAACACGCCCGAAGACCTGCTCCAGCGTGACGCGCGGGGCTTCGTCGTCTTCGGCTTCTTCCTCGCTCGTGGTCTGGTCGTAGGCGCTTTCGGTGTCCTGCGAACCACCAGCCTCCTGCGCGCGCACGGAGGTTGGAGCCAGCGCCATGCCCAACGCGAACACCAGCATCAACGGCGCCGCACCGCGCAGCAGGCGATCGCGCAGGCGACGCAGCGCAAGCTCGATGTCCCACGCTTCCACTTCGGTGCGGCGGTTGAGGTACAGGCCAAAACCCGCTCCGACGTAGAACGGTTCGATCAGGCTGGTCGCGCCCCATGCCAGCGCGTTCGACAACACCCCAAGCCACGCCGGAGCTTCCCTGAGCACGGCCCACGCGCGGGCCAGCACCTGCTGCACGTAGACGTCGGGCACGAACAGGATGGCGAGCCCAGCCAGCGCCACGAACACGGCGAGTTCGAAATTCAGGCACACCAGCGTAACCAGCACGCTCACGCCGTGCACCGGTGCGCCCAGCGCGCGACGGCGTTCGCGCGCGTCGCTTCCGCGCGCGCCTTCCAGAAGGTCCACCGGCATGTTCAGCGAGCGCAGCGGGCTCAACCGGCGCCAGAGCAGATAGCCGGGCAGCCACGACCGCCCCCACTCGCGCTGCGCCGCCAGCGTCTGCCGTGTCGTTGGCACATCGCCGAACACCGCGCGCGAGAGCACGAACAGCGGCATGCGGTCGAACGCCGGCTTGAGCCACCACATCGCAAGGCCCGCCAGCCACAGCGCGTCGATCGCCCAGGCCATCGCATTGAGCAGCACGAACACCGGCAGGGTCAGCAGCAGCCACGGTTTCCAGATCGCCGACGCATGGCGACGCACCAGCGCGGTGCCCAGTTCGACCGCTTCCCACGCCGTGCGAGGGCGCAGCGCGACGGTGAGCGATTCGATCTTCATGCGCCCGCGTCCTCCGCGGGAAGGTTGCGACCGCCCAGCAGCAGCCACGCCGCGGTGAGTGCCCACAGCGCGCCGCCAACGCTGTACTTGATCCACGCCGGCATCCACGCGATCGACGACCAGAACGCTTCGACGAACGCGGCGAACACCAGCATCGCCAGCACGCCCGCACACAGCAGCGCGCCGCGCCGTCCGGCGTCGACCAGGGCATCCGCGCGCCGGCGCTGTCCGGGCGCGATCAGCGCCAGGCCCAGTCGAAGTCCGGCGCCACCGGCGATGACGATCGCGGTCAGTTCCGGCGCCGAATGCGCGGCGACGAAGCGCCAGAACGGATCGCCGTGTCCCACCGCCTGCAGATGGCCGGCGACACCGCCAATCATCACGCCGTTGGTGATCAACACCACGATCGAGCCGACGCCGAGAACCAGTCCACTGGCGAACGTCCTGAAGGCGATGCTGACGTTGTTCCACACGTAGTGGCCGAACATCGCAACGTCCGTGCCGTTGTCGCGGCCGAGCTTGCGCGCTGGGTCGGCCGGGTCGTACATGCGCTCGAACTGCATCAGTTGCGCGGGTTCGAACAGCGACGAGGACAGTTCCGGCTGCCACTGGATCGCGGCGAAGATCACCGCAATCGGGATCCAGAACAGCGCGAAGGACGCGAGCATGCAGCCGCGCTCGGCGCGCACCAGGCGCGGAAATCCGGCGAGGAGGAAGTGCGCGGCGCGCTGCCAGTGTGGCAATGGCGTGCGATAGAGCAGGCCGTGGCCGCGATGCATCAACGCCTGCAGGCGATCGGTTACCACTGGGCTGTAGCCGCGACGCCGTGCAAGCGCGAGCTGCTGGCAAAGGCGGCGATAGCGCGAGGGCATATCGGCATCGGACAGCCCGTGCCAGTTGCGGCGTTCGGCGCGCGCCTTGCGTGCGCTCTCGCCGCGCTCGTCGAGCCAGTGTTCGAAGGCGATCCACTCGGGCTGGTGGCGCTGGACGAAGTGTTCCTGCTTCATGCGTCAGCGTCGCCCCAGCAGCCAGTTCGCCATGCGGTACAACCGCGTCACGGCAGTCGAGCCGCGCGCCCCGGTGAGGGGCTCGGCCAGGTCCGCAAGTTCCGCCTGTCGTGCCTCGCTCAATCGCGGCGCACGTTCGGCGAAGGCGACCAGCGCGGCCTGTTCGTATGGGCGTAGCGCGACCGACGGCGCCAGCGCGGTGTCGACCGCGGCGGGCTGAGGTTCGCGGGCGCGTGCGTCGTGCACGACCAGCGTGCCTGCGACCATGTCGCCCAGACGACGGCCCCAGGGATCGACCAGGCTCGACACAAGCCCGGTGGCATATGCCAGCGGCAGCATGTCCACGACACGAAGCAGGTTGCGCGTGAATGCCGCGAGCCAGCCGACCGGCGCGCCATTGCCGGCGATCACGCGCAGGCCGAGCGCGCGCTTGCCCGGCGTGCGGCCGTTCCACATCGCCTCGAAGGCGACCGGATAGAACCAATACACCAGGAACATCGCCACCGCGTAGAAGCCCGTGCCGCCGCGGCCGAACACACCCAGGAACATGCCCATCGCCATCATCACCGCGGCGCGCACGATGAAATCGATGGCCCACGCCAGCGCGCGCGGCATGGGGCCGGCGGCGGGCAGGTGGAGGGCCACGCCCTCCGGCGTCACGACTTCCCGGTACGTGTCGAGCATCGGGCGATCAGTCGTTCACGACCGTGATATCGCAGGGGAGATCGTTCGCCACGACGGGCGCGACGCGTGCCGCGTACGGATTGCGATATTCGAAACCTTCCATGTGTCCCCGTTCCCTGCACGATGCCGCTTGCGCGGCACCGGTCGATGCGGTGATCGCAGCCCCCTGCCGCGACCTGCCGCCCGCTAGCCGGCCATGCCGAGGTAGCGGTCCTTCAATCGTACATAGTGCGCGGCGCTGTAGTGCAACTGTTCGATCTCCCGATCGTCGAGGCGGCGCACCAGTCGTGCCGGGTTGCCCAGCCACAGCTCGCCCTCGCCCACCTGCTTGCCGGGTGCGACCACCGCACCGGCGCCGACGAAGCCGTGCCTGTGCACGCGCGCGCCGTCCAGGATGCGCGCGCCCATGCCGATCAGGCAGAAGTCATCCAGCGTGCAGGCGTGCAGGATCACGCCGTGGCCGATGGTGACGTCGTTGCCGACCACGGTGGGCAGGCCGCCGGGGCGCGTGTACGGCCCCTCGTGGGTGACATGGACGATGGTTCCGTCCTGCACGTTGGTGCGCGCGCCGATGTGGATGGAGTTGACGTCCCCGCGGATCACGCAGCCAGGCCACACCGAGACGTCGTCGCCGAGTGTCACCTCGCCGATCACGGTCGCCATCGGGTCCACGTAGACGCGTTCGCCTACGGTGGGAAAGGTGTCGAGGTAGGGGCGCATGGTCATTGGGGCAGTCTAGCGTGACCGCCACATGCCAGCCCCATTCAGACGGCCGCGTCGCCCCCCGGCGCGCGCCGGTTTCGCCCCTCCGGCCGGACACGGGCGCGGACTACACTCGACCGCATGGACATCACCGCCGACACACCGTTGAACGAACTGGCCACCACCCGCGAACGCCTTCGCGCTGCATGGCAGGCCCGCAAACCCGATCGCGCGCAGCGACGTGCCGACCTGGTGCGCCTGCGCGATGTGTTCCGCTCACGCATCGATTCGATGGACGCGGCCATACGCGCCGACTTCGGCCATCGCAGCCAGCACGAAAACCTGCTGTCGGAGGGGATGATCGTGCTGGCCGAGCTCGACCATGCGCTCAAGCACCTGCGAGGCTGGATGAAGCCTCGCCGCGCCGCGGTGGGCTGGCGCTTCTGGCCGGCGAGCGCGCGCATCGTGCCCGAACCCGTCGGCGTGGTCGGCATCCTGTCGCCGTGGAATTACCCGGTGAACCTGGCGCTGGTGCCGTTGATTTCCGCCATCGCCGCCGGCAACCACGTCTACCTCAAGCCGTCCGAACACACGCCGCGCACGAGCCATTGGATGCGCGAGCTGCTGTCGGAGGTGTTCCCGGCCGACCGTGTGGCCGTCGCGCTGGGCGGGCCGGAACTGGGCGCCGCATTCGCCGCGCTGCCGTTCGACCACCTGCTGTTCACCGGTTCCACTGCCGTCGGCCGCAAGGTCATGGCCGCGGCCGCGCCGAACCTCACGCCGGTGACGCTGGAACTGGGCGGCAAGGCGCCGGCGCTGGTGTGTCCGGACTTCGACCTCGCCAAGGCCGCCTCGCGCATCGCGACGGGCAAGTGGTTCAACGCCGGCCAGACCTGCATCGGCGTGGATTATGTGCTGGTCGACGAAGCGCGCGGCGGTGCGTTCGTCCAGGCGATCGCCGATGAAGTCGTCGCGCGGTACCCCGGCTTCGATGCGACGCGCCCGGAATCCATCCGCGATTACACCCGCATCATCAACGACGCGCAGTACGCACGCCTGCGCGGGTACGTCGACGATGCCCGCGCACGTGGTGCGACCGTGGTCGAACCGCTGACCCCGACGCTCGATGCGGCTTCGCGCACGCGGCTGGAGAACGAACGCGTGTTCCCGCCGACGCTGCTGGCGCAACCGCCCCTCGACAGCGACGTGATGCGCCATGAGATCTTCGGGCCGATCCTGCCGATCCTGACGTACCGCACGCTCGACGAAGCCATCGAGCGCATCCGCTCGTTCGACCGCCCGCTGGCGTTGTATCCCTTCAGCAACGATGCGCGCAGCATCGACAAGATTGTTTCCGGCACGCTCGCCGGCGGCGTCACGGTGAACGACACGCTGCTGCATTTCGGCGCGCACGACCTGCCCTTCGGCGGCATCGGCCCCAGCGGCATCGGCGCGATCCATGGCCGCACCGGGTTCGATACCTTCAGCAAGTTGCTGCCGGTCTTCCGTCAGCGCAGGTTCGCGGGCAGCGACCTGCTCAAGCCGCCCTATCGCGGCTTCGTCGACCGCATGGTGCGCATGCTGTCGAAGTGACGCGTCAGATCGAGGCGAACGCGCGCAGCGTCTGCACGGTGCGCGCGACGTCGTCATCGCCGATGTCCAGGTGCGTGACCAGGCGAATCGCCGGCGTGTAGCCGATCGACACGCGCACGCGCGCTTCCTCCAGCGCGCGGCGCAACGCATCGTGGCGCTCCACCGGCACGTCGATGAAGACCATGTTGGTGTGCTGGGCGACGACCTTCACATCATTCAACCCCTGCAGGCCTTCGGCCAGGCGCGCGGCGCGTGCGTGGTCGTCGGCAAGGCGCGTGATGTGATGGTCCAGCGCGTACGACGCGCCCGCGGCGAGCAGTCCCGCCTGCCGCATGCCGCCGCCAACCACCTTGCGCCAGCGCTTGGCCGATTCGATGAGCGCGCGCGTGCCGAGCAGCACGGAGCCGACGGGCGCGCCAAGGCCCTTGGACAAACAAACGGAAACGCTGTCGAAGTGTCGGGTGATCTCGCGCGGCGCGACGCCCAGCGCGACGGCCGCGTTGAACATGCGCGCGCCGTCCAGGTGCAGTGCCAGGCCGCGGCGGTCGCACAGCGCGCGTGCGTCGGCGAGGTACTGCAGTGGCAGCGGGCGGCCGTGCCACGTGTTCTCAAGGCATAGAAGGCGCGTAAGCGCGAAATGCGGATCGACGGGCTTGATCGCTCGCTCCACGACGTCCAGCGGCAGCGTGCCGTCGGCTGCGTGCACGATGGGCTGCGGCTGGATAGAACCCAGCACCGCCGCGCCACCCCCTTCGTATTTGTAGGTATGCGCGTCCATGCCGACGATGTACTCGTCGCCGCGCTGGCAATGCGCCATCAGTCCGATGAGGTTGGACTGCGTGCCGCTGGGCACGAACAGGCCGGCCTCGAAACCCAGTTCGTCCGCCAGCCGCGCCTGCAACGCGTTGACGGTGGGGTCCTCGCCGTACACGTCGTCGCCGACCGGCGCGCGCATCATCGCCTCGCGCATGGCCTCGGTGGGCTGGGTGACGGTGTCGCTGCGCAGGTCGATCCAGTGCATGTCGGCGGCTTGTGCGGGAATGAGCGCCGAGTATGCCGCGCTGCGCGGCTGCGTGGCATTGCTACACTTTGTGGCATGAAGATCGCCAGCTGGAACGTCAACTCGCTCAACGTGCGCCTGCCGCACCTGGAACAGTGGCTCGCCGCGTCCTCGCCGGACATCGTCGCGCTGCAGGAAACCAAGCTGGAGGACGCGAAGTTCCCGGACGACCCGCTGATCGCGATGGGCTACCGCAGCGTGTTCGCCGGGCAGAAGACCTACAACGGCGTGGCCGTGCTGTCACGCGAACGCGCCACCGACGTGCAGGTCGGCGTGCCCGGTTTCGAGGACGAGCAGAAGCGCGTGCTCGCCGCGACCGTCGGCGAGATGCGCATAGTCAACCTGTATGTGGTGAACGGGCAGGACGTGGGCACCGACAAGTACGCCTACAAGCTGCGCTGGCTGGAAGCGGTGCACGACTGGCTGGCGCAGGAGCTGGTGACGCACCCGCGCATGATCGTGCTGGGCGATTTCAACATCGCGCCGGACGATCGCGACGTGCACGACCCGGCCGTGTGGAACGACGCGCACATCCTGACCTCGCGCGCCGAACGCGATGCCTTGCAGCGCCTGTATTCGCTGGGACTGCACGACGCGTATCGCGCGCTCAATCCCGATGAAACGCAGTTCAGCTGGTGGGATTACCGGCAGGGCGGCTTCCGCCGCAACCTGGGGCTGCGCATCGACCTGACGCTGGTGTCGGAAGCGTTGCGCCCGCATGCGGTGGCATCGGGGATCGATCGCGAACCGCGTACGTGGGATCGGCCGAGCGACCACGCGCCGGCGTGGGTGGAGTTGAAGTAGCGCCTCGCTGTCCTGCCCGTGCCGGCAGGTCGGCAGGATTGCGTACCGCGGCTTTATCCGGCCGTCTCTGCCACGACATGCGCCTCGTGCGCGTGCAGCAACGCCTCCAGCGCGTTGCGCGGCAGCTTGCCGGTTTCGTTGCGCGGCAAGGCGGCGACGCGACGCAGCGGTCGCGGCAGGAACACCGGATCCAGCTGCTGGCGCAGCGCATGCAGGATGTCGTGTTCGTCCATAGTCGGCGCGACCACCAGTGCCGCGATGCGGCGCACGCCAATGGCGTCTTCCGCATCGAGCTGGAACATCACGCCGTCCTCGACGCCCGGCACCGCAAGCAGCTTGCGCGTGAGGTCGCCCAGCGACGCCCGCTTGCCCGCGATGTCGAGCAGGTCGGCGTTGCGACCGCGCAGTTCGAAGCGGCCGTCGGCGTGCACTTCCATCAGGTCGGCGAGCACGATCGGTTCGGCCAGGTGCGCCGCGTGCACAGCGGTGCCATCGGGCTGCGGCGCCAGGCGCACGCCGGGCAGCGGCGTCCATGCATCCTCGCGCGCGGTGCGGCGGCGGGCGAACACGCAGGTTTCGGTGGAACCGAAAACCTCGCGGACTTCGCAGCCGAAGCGCGCTTCGGCCTGAGCGGCCAGCTCCGGCGGCATCGGCGCGGTCGCCGAAAGGATGCCCGCCAACGGCGGCAACGGCAGGTCGGACGCGACCAGTGCGCGCAGGTGCACCGGCGTGGTGACCAGCAGCGGCGGCGTCGGCGAATCGTGCAGCGCCCGCGCCACGTCGGCCGGGAACAGCGGTCGTGCCGCATGCACCGCGACGGGGCCGAGCAGCGGCATCAGCACCGACATTTCCATGCCGTACATGTGCTGCGGCGGCACGGTGGCGATGACGTGCGTGAGGTCCTCGCGCAGCAGGCCCTCGAGCGCGGCAAGGTTCTGCGCCGTGCTGGTGCGGAAGCTGACCCACGTCTTGCTGTACGCGCGCGGCTGGCCGGTGCTGCCGGACGTGAAGCCGATGGCGACGCGGGCGTTCGCATCGACGTTGAGCGCCTCGCCTTCCAGTTCTTCCAGCTGCAGCGGAATCCGCACGCACTGCGGCGGCGCGGGCGAGAGATCGATGTCGGTCAGGCAGTAACTGTCGGGATGCTGCGCCAGCACCTGTTCGACCACGCCCGGCGCGCGCGAGGGCGGCATGAGCGTGGTCTGCCCGCGCACCGCGGCGGCGCAGAAGGCGACGAGGTAGCGGTAGCGGTCCTCGCACAGGTTCAGCGCGAAGCGCGCCGCGGGCAGCGTCGCGGCCAGCGCGCGCACGTGCCGGGCGAACCTGGCGCGGTCGATCGCGTGGCCGCCTTCGTCGAAGGCGATGGCAAGCGCACCCGTCCCGTGCAGCAAAGGCACGGGCAAGGCCGGAACGAGGCTGGATTCTTCGACGACCGCGGACATGGATGGCACGTATTCTGCGGCGACGCCGCTTCCCCTGCCGTTACTTTACGCTGGCGGCCGTCGCTGCCCACAGTCGCAGGTTCATGTCCCTGTCCCCACCCCTAACCGCCGATGCGCCCCCGGTGCGCTGGGCTTGGCGGCCGCATGCCCCTCGCGAGCCCGCCGAGCCGCTGGCGCGGCAGTGGCTGGCGGCGGAGCTGGACGCGGACCTCGGCACGCTGCCCCTGGCCCGCGACACGCGCGGCCGCCCGCGCCTGGGCGCCCCTTTCGCCGAGTGGGACTGCAACTGGAGCCACAGCGGCGACGGGCTGCTGATCGCCCTGGGCCGCGACGTACGGATCGGCATCGACCTGGAACGCGTGCGGCCCCGCGGCCGGGCGCTCGATCTGGCGCAGCGTTTCTTCACCGCGCCGGAGCTGGCCTGGCTGCATGCCGCGCCGTCCGCCGCGGTGCGCGACCACGGCTTCCTGCGCCTGTGGTGCGCCAAGGAGGCGGTGCTGAAGGCGCACGGCCACGGCATTTCCTTCGGGCTGCACCGGCTGCGGTTCGCCGAAAGCCCCGACGGGTTGCGCCTGGTCGAATGCGACGCGGAACTTGGCCGCGCGCAGGACTGGTCGCTGCGGGAATTGCGCCCGGCGCCGGAGTACCTGGGCGCGCTCGCGTGGCACGCTGCCTGAAGTGGCCGCCCACATCGGCGATACTGCGCGCCGCATGAACACCCCCGCCCCCTTCGACGCCGCACTGCGTCGCACGCTCGACGACGGCCTCATCACGCTTGGCCTGGACCCCGCCGCAGTCGCGCCCAGGCTGCTGGACTACCTCGCCCTGCTGGTGCGCTGGAACAAGACCTACAACCTCACCGCCGTGCGCGACCCGCACGAGATGGTGGTCAAGCACCTGCTCGATTCGCTGGCGATGCACCCGTTCGTGGACGAACTGGCCGCGCGCGGCGGCACGCTTGCCGACCTGGGCACCGGCGCCGGGTTGCCGGGCATTCCGCTGTCCATCGTCAAACCGGGCCTGAAGGTCACGCTGGTGGAAAGCAACGGCAAGAAGGCGCGCTTCATGCGCGAGGCGATCCGCCAGCTCGGCCTGTCGGGCGCACGCGTCGCCGAGGCGCGCATCGAGGCGGTCGACGAGCCCGGCGCGTACGACGCGATCACCGCGCGCGCGCTCGCCACGCTGCCGTTGATCCTGGAACTGGGCGGCCACCTGCTCAAGCCCGATGGCCGCCTGCTGGCGATGAAGGGCGTCCACCCCGCCGACGAGATCGCCGCCCTGCCGCCGGGCTGGGCGGTGGAAGCCTCCTTGCCGATGCGAGTGCCGGGGCTGGACGCCGAACGCCATATGGTCGTCATCGCGCGAGCGTGACCGCCCGCGCAACTTCGTAAACGCGAGTCAACCGCCGGTTCGCCCGGGCGGCCGCAAGTGCTTGATCCGGCGCAGCCCGCGCCCGCGCTCGCTCAGGCAGGGCCCATACAGCCGACGGCGAGAGGGCACGCGCCTTCCCATCCGGGCATAATCCCCGGTCCGGCCCCACGCCGGTCTCTCATTCCGTTTCCCAGACCAGGACGAGCCGCATGGCCCGCATCATCGCCGTCGCCAACCAGAAAGGCGGAGTCGGCAAGACCACCACCGCCGTCAACCTGGCCGCCGCGCTCGCGCGCACGCCCAAGCGCGTGCTGCTGGTCGACCTGGACCCGCAGGGCAACGCGACGATGGGCAGCGGCCTGGACAAGCGCGAGATCGACACCACGATCTGCGACGTCCTGCTGGGCGAGGCCGAGGTCACCTCGATCGTCAAGCGCACGGCCGAAGACTTCGACCTGCTGCCGGCGAACATCGAACTGACCGCGGCCGAGATCACCCTGATGGGCGAATCCGACCGCGAGCAGCGCCTGAAGCGCGCGCTGGCGCCGCTGCGCGAGAACTACGATTTCATCCTCATCGACTGCCCGCCGGCACTGTCGCTGCTCACCCTCAACGCGCTGACGGCGGCCGACTCCATCGTCGTGCCGATGCAGTGCGAGTACTACGCGCTGGAAGGCATCAGCGCGCTGATCGACACCATCGAGGCACTCAAGGCCAACCTCAACCCGAAGCTGGAAGTCGAGGGCGTGCTGCGCACCATGTTCGACGTGCGCAACAACCTGGCCAATGCCGTGTCGGCGGAGCTGATCAACCATTTCGGCGACCGTGTGTTCCGCACGATCGTGCCGCGCAACGTTCGCCTGGCCGAGGCGCCCAGCCACGGCCAGAGCATCGTCGGCTACGACCGTGCCAGCCGCGGCGGCATCGCCTACATGGGGCTGGCGGGCGAAGTGCTGCGCCGCCAGCGCGAGCGCGACCAGGCGAAGGCGCGCGCGGTGCAAGCGAAGGAGACGACGGCATGACAGTAGCCAAGAAGCGCGGCCTGGGCCGCGGCCTCGAAGCCCTGCTGGGACCCAAGGCCGCCGCCGAGGCGCCGTCCCTGGAAGCCGTCGAAGGCGATGTGCTGCGCCACCTGCCGGTGGACGCGCTGACGCCCGGCAAGTACCAGCCGCGCAAGCACTGGGACCAGGAAAAGCTCGAGGAGCTCGCAGGCTCCATCAGGGCGCAGGGCGTGATCCAGCCCATCGTCGTGCGCGACCTGGGCGGCAAGCGCTACGAGATCATCGCCGGCGAACGCCGCTGGCGCGCCTCGCAGCTGGCCGGCCTGAGCGAGATCCCGGTCGTCATCCGCGAAGTCGACGACCGCACGGTCGTGGCGATGGCGCTGATCGAGAACATCCAGCGCGAAGACCTCAATCCGCTGGAAGAAGCCAACGCGCTGCAGCGGCTCATCGACGAATTCGACCTGACCCACGCGCAGGCGGCCGAGGCCGTCGGCCGTTCGCGCGCCGCGGTGTCCAACCTGCTGCGCCTGCTGGAGCTGCCGCCGGAAATCCGCGTGCTGCTGGAAACGCATGCGCTGGAGATGGGCCACGCGCGTGCCCTGCTTGCGCTGACGCCGCAGGCGGCGATCGCGCTGGCACGCCAGGCCGCCGAACACGGGTGGTCGGTGCGCGAAGTCGAACACCGTGTGCAGCAGCTGGCCGCCGGGCAGATCCCGACCAGCAGCACCGCCAAGCCCAAAGCCGCAAAGGCCAAGCCGCAGGCGGATATCGTCGCGCTGGAACGCGAGCTGTCCGAGTCGCTCAACACCAAGGTCAACGTGCTGCACGGCCGCGGCGGCAAGGGTCGCCTGGTGATCCACTACACCGACCTGGACTCGCTGGACGGCGTGCTGGAAAAGCTGCGCGGCACTGTCACCGAATAAGAGCCCAGGGCGGCCGGCCGGCATGAACCCGTACCGCTACCGCGTTGCCCTTCGCGCGATCCATCCCCGCGACGACCTGCGCCCGCTATTCGACCAGCTCGGCCTGTCGCCCGAGCGCACATGGCGTGCCGGCGAACAGCGTACCTCCCCGGCGGGCATTCCCCTGGATGGCGTATACCGCGAAAGCTACGCCTACACGAATCTGACACATGGTTCGCGAAACTGGTCGGATGAGGATCTCCAGGACTATCTGCGTGGCATCCAGCGGCGGCTGGCCATGCACCGCGACACGCTGCATACGTTCTACATCCGTGGCGGCCGCTGCGGCCTGTCGATCGGCCTGAGCGGCGAAAGCGGATTCGGATTCGAAGTGGATCCCTCGCTAGGCGCGGGGCTGGCCGACCTCAAACTGACACTGGGCTTCGATTTCCACGCCGAACCCGACTGATCTCCCACTGCAACGCGAGCTCCGATGGCTGACACCTCCCCCGGCACCATCCTCGTCACCGGCGCAGCCGGCTTCATCGGCGCCTACACCTGCCGCGCACTCAAGGCGCGCGGCGCCCGCGTCGTCGGGCTGGACAACTTCAACGATTACTACGACCCGCAGCTCAAGCGCGACCGCGTCGCCGCGCTGTGCCCGGACGTGGATATCCGCATCCTCGACCTGACCGACCGGGACGGCCTGGCCGCGCTGTTCGACGAGGTCTCGCCCACGCACGTGGTCCACCTCGCCGCGCAGGCGGGCGTGCGTTATTCGCTGACCAACCCGCATGCCTACGTGGACAGCAACCTCGTCGGGTTCGTGAACATGCTCGAGCTGTGCCGCCATCGCGGCGTGCAGCATCTTGTGTATGCCAGTTCGTCCTCGGTGTATGGCGATTCGGCCACGCCGCCGTTCTCGGAAGACCAGCGCATCGACCAGCCGCGTTCGCTCTACGCCGCCACCAAGGCCGCCAACGAGCTGATGGCACACACCTATGCGCACCTGTACGGTCTGCGCTCGACGGGCCTTCGCTTCTTCACCGTGTATGGCCCGTGGGGCCGCCCGGACATGGCGCCGCTGCTGTTCTCGCGCGCGGTGCTGGCGGGCCGGCCGATCGACGTGTTCAACCACGGCAAGATGCGCCGCGACTTCACCTTCGTCGACGACATCGTCGCCGGCGTGCTGGGCGCGCTGGAAAACCCGCCCGAGGGCGAGTCGCCGCACCGCTTCTTCAACCTCGGCAACCACACGCCGGTGGAACTCGAGCGTTTCATCGTGGTCATTGAGGATGCCGCCGGCCAGCCGGCCCAAAAGGTGTACAAGCCCATGCAGCCCGGCGACATGATCGAAACCATGGCCGACACGAAACGCGCGCATGATGCGTTCGGCTTCGAGCCGGCGACGTCCATCGAGGCCGGCCTGCCCCAGGTCGTGGCGTGGTGCCGCGACTACTTCGGCGAGAACGCATGACGCCATGAGCACGTCCCCGCACCTTTCGGTCGTCGTACCGGTGTTCAACGAGCGCGACAACGTGGCGCCGCTGGTGCACGAGATCACCGCCGCGCTGCGCGGCCGCGAGCCGCGCGACGGCGGCGATTTCGAGATCGTCTACATCGACGACAACTCTCGCGACGACACCCTCGCGGTGTTGCAGGCCTTGAAGGCCGACGTCCCCGAACTGCGCGTGATCCATCACGTCACGCAGAGCGGCCAGAGCACCGCGATCCGCAACGGCGTGAAAGCCGCGCGCGGCGAGTGGATCGCCACGCTCGACGGCGACGGGCAGAACGATCCGGCCGACATTCCGAAACTGATCGCGACGCGCGCCGGTTCGGCAAGCGACGTGAAGATGTTCGCCGGCTGGCGCGTGAACCGGCAGGACAGCGGTTCCAAGCGCTGGGCATCGAAGTGGGCGAACGCGATCCGCGCGCGCATGCTGCGCGACGACACCCCCGACACCGGTTGCGGCATCAAGTTGTTCGAACGTGCGGCGTTCCTCGAACTGCCGCACTTCAACCACATGCACCGTTACCTGCCCGCGCTGATGCAGCGCGCGGGCTTCAAGACGGTGAGCGTGCCGGTGAACCACCGCGCACGTTCCACCGGCGTGTCCAAGTACAACAACCTCAACCGCGCGCTGGTGGGCATCGCCGACCTGCGCGGTGTCGCGTGGCTGATCCGTCGCGGCAAGGTCACGCGCACCGAAGAACTCTGAGGACGGGGGTCGCCATGGAATACGACTTCATGAACCACCCCATCGCCTGGTTGGAATGGACCGGGCTGCACATGTCGCCGTGGAAGATCATCGGCCTGACCGGCGCGCTGATGTTCGGCGGCCGCTGGCTGGTGCAGTTCGTCGCCTCGCGCAAGTACGGCCGGCCGGTGATCCCGCGCCTGTTCTGGTACATGAGCCTGGTGGGAAGCGCGATGACGCTGGCGTACTTCGTGTTCTCGCAGAAGCAGGACTCGGTGGGCGTGATCCAGAACCTGTTCCCGGCCTTCACCGCGGGCTACAGCCTGTATCTGGACATCAGGCATCGCGGGTGGAAGCGGGATCGGGCTTCGCACTGATCGCGCGATGGATCCCCGATCGGGATTCGGGGATTCGCGAAGCACTTCTCCGACGCCGTCATCCCGGCGAAGGCCGGGACCCAGTTCCAGCGAAAGCTGCAATCCATCTGGCGTCTGACCGATCCCACCACGCGAGTCAGGAAACGCGCCCACCCCAGATCGCCAGATTCCGTGCCCTCCGGCCCGCGCGCCAGCCCGCCGGGGATGCGATGATCGGCCGGTTTTGATCGCACCGGGGAACCCGTGAAACGACTGCTTCTGACCGCCGCGCTGTCGGCGCACCTCGCCCTCGTCTCGTCCGCCGCGATGGCGGGCCCCGTCGACGATCGCTTCCAGGCCATCTACAGCAAGGAATGGCAGTGGCGCCAGGAGCAGACCGGCAGCGCCGACGAGGACAACGACGGCTCCAGCGATCGCCATGACCTGCCCTCCGTCGATGCCGCCAGCCAGAAGGCGCGGCTGAAGGTGTGGGAGGACGTGCTCAAGCAGCTTGGCGAGATCGAGGTCGCCCAGCTCGATGCGCAGAACCAGGTGAACTACGCCGTGTACCGCGCGCAGGTTGAGAACCTCGCCGCCGACGTGCGCCTGCGCTCGTATGAAATGCCCTTTAACTCGGATTCCTCGTTCTGGTCGAACCTGGGGTTCATGACGCGCCGGCCGATGCGCACCGTCGCCGATTACGAGGCCTACATCGGCCGACTGAACGACGTGCCGCGCTACTTCGACCAGAACATCGTGAACATGCGCGCGGGCCTGTCGCGTGGCTTCAGCGTGCCGCGTGCGGTGCTGGACGGGCGCGACGTGTCGATCGCCTCCGTCGCCGAGGCGAAGGATCCGCAGCAGTCCAACTTCTACGACCCGTTCAAGAAGATGCCGGCGGGCATCTCCGCTGCCGACCAGGCGCGGCTGCGCGAGGCCGGCGCTTCGGCGATCCGCGATCGCGTGGTTCCCGCCTACGCAAAGCTTCTGACGTTCTTCCGCAACGACTACGTGCCGCATGCGCGCAAGACGCTGGGCGCGGAGCAGATGCCCGACGGCAAGGCGTTCTATCGCCAGCAGATCCGCGAATACACCACGCTGGATCTGAGCCCGGAGCAGATCCACCAGATCGGCCTGACGGAAGTCGCGCGCATCCAGGCAGAAATGGACGCGATCATCCAGCAGGTCGGCTTCAAGGGCAGCTTCGCCGACTTCCTGAAGTTCCTTCGCACCGACAAGCAGTTCTACGCGACCACGCCGCAGGAGCTGCTCGACAAGGCGGCCTGGATCTCCAAGCGCGTGGACGGCGAAGTCGGCAAGCTCATCGGCACCCTGCCGCGCGGCCGCTTCACCATCGTGCCGGTGCCGCCGGACATCGCGCCGTTCTGGACCAGCGGCCGCGGCGGCGCGGGCACGTACTGGGTCAACACCTACGACCTGCCCTCCCGGCCGCTCTACAACCTGCCGGCGCTGACGCTGCACGAGTCCGCACCGGGCCATGCGCTGCAGGGTTCGCTGGCGAAGGAACAGGGCGATTTGCCGGCGTTCCGTCGCGAGACCTACATCTCGGCCTACGGCGAAGGCTGGGGGCTGTACAGCGAGAAGCTCGGCGTGGAGATGGGCATCTACCAGACGCCGTACGAGGATTTCGGCCGACTGACGTACGAGATGTGGCGCGCCTGCCGCCTGGTCATCGACACCGGCGTGCACCACAAAGGCTGGACGCGCGACCAGGCCATCGCCTACCTGCGCGACCGCACCGCGCTGAGCGAGCACGAGGTGACGACCGAGGTCGATCGCTACATTTCCTGGCCGGCGCAGGCGCTGAGCTACAAGCTGGGCGAGATCACCATCGTCCGCCTGCGCGAGGAAGCCGAGAAGGCGCTGGGCCCGAAGTTCGACGTGAAGGCTTTCCACGACGCCCTGCTGAGCGAAGGCTCGGTGCCGCTGCCCGTGCTGGAGCAGCAGGTACGGGCGTTCATTGCGAAGTCGGCGACGCAGCCGGCCAAGGGCCAGGTGTCAACGCCGACCGCATCGGGGCGTTGACGGCGTCGCTGGCGCTGGCCAGATCTGGATCATCACGGAGCCAGATCGACATGCGCATCGCAACGGTGGGGTGCCTGGTACTCATGCTGGCCGCGGGCGTCGCCCAGGCCGCCGAGTCGTACCGGTTCGGCAGCAAGGTGCTGACGGTCGGCGTCAGCGCCGGCAAGTTGGTCGAACTGGCCGGCACTCCAGTCCACAAGGAACCGGTCGAGAACAAGTTCGGGGCGTTCGAAGGCGAGCGCTGGGAATATCGCCTGGAGGGCAAGACCCTGGTGGTGACCGTCACCAAGGGCAAGGTCGCGCAGTTCGACGAGACCTACTGATCCGGCCCGAACCCGGGCCGGGGCGAGCGCTCCGGCCCGCCGCCGCTGTGGATAAGTGCTTGCCTGGGGCCTCGATCCCCGGCATAATGCGCGGCTCGCTGCGTCCGGTCTGTCCCTCGGGACTCGACCGGGCGGGGTCCGGAAGCACGATTCCGTCCCGCCACCGGCAGCCAGGATTTCCTACCCGTATCGTGCGCCGCAGCCGGATGTCCGGACGCGGAGGGGCCGCCGCCGCCCTGGCTAAGGGCGACACTCATTACCTTTCGAGGTGCGTATGGCCCGTATCTGCCAAGTAACAGGCAAGCGAACGACGACCGGCAACAACGTCTCGCACGCCATGAACAAGACCCGTCGCCGCTTCCTTCCCAACCTCCACGAGCGCCGCTTCTGGGTCGCTTCGGAGAACCGTTGGATCAAGCTGCGTGTTTCCAGTGCCGCCCTGCGCACCATCGACAAGAACGGCATCGATGCCGTCCTCGCCGACCTGCGTGCCCGCGGCGAGAAGATCTGAGGAGAACTGACCCATGGCTTCCAAGCGCGACAAGATCCGCCTGATCTCCTCGGCCGGCACCGGCCACTTCTACACCACCGACAAGAACAAGAAGAACACGCCGAACAAGATGGAGGTCAAGAAGTACGACCCCGTCGTTCGCAAGCACGTGATCTACAAGGAAGGCAAGATCAAGTAAGCCGCCTTCCGGCTTGTTGGATGCAATAAAGAAAACCCCGCCGGAAGGCGGGGTTTTTTGTTTTTGCGGCGTCTGTTTGTCGACGACTGGACGGCAGCCGTTTCCTTGATTGCGTCGCGAAGAAGACAACGGCCCCAAATGGGGCCGTTGCTAACGCACGGGGCTGGACCTTAGAAGCTCTGCTGGTACTTCAGATACCAGAAGCGCCCGATGTCGAACGCGCCGTTGTACACAAAGCTACTGTCAGGCTTGCTGTACATGACCGGGCCCTCGTGATCGAACGCGTTGTTTGCGCCGACGGCCACCGTGGCGTTCCACGGGGTGTGATAGGCCACCTGCACATCATGGAACGTGTTCGACCCGACGTTACGCACTTCCAAGGCGCGGGTGTACGGCGAGACGAAGTCCGGATCGTCGCACGACTCGTCATACGCGCAGGCTTCCTTGACGCCGGAGTAGTAGCGCATGTTCCAGTTCGCGCTCCAATCTCCGTGCATCCATCCCAGGCCGAGATTGGAACGGATGCGGAAGTTCGCGCCCTCGTCGTCGGCCCAACCGTTCAGCTGTTCGACCGGCGTCACCGCCTCGTTGTCACGCTTGTACTCGAGGTAATCGACGTACGTCGACTTCCAGTCGATCTTGAACTGACCGATCGACGTTTCCGGCAGGCGATAGCTGACAGCGAAGTCGTAACCCGCGGTTTCCTGATAGCCGCCATTGATCAGTGTGCGAGTCGCGTCGATGACCTGGTAGCGCTTCAGGACGTTTCTGCTCGTGCCGCCCGCACGTTCGAACCGGGCGCAAGATGCATCAATGCCGAGCACGTAGCACTGGTTGAGGATCGATGTAACGGTTTCTGCAGCGATGACGTCGTCGATGCGGATCTTCCACCAGTCGAGGCTCACGTTCAGCCCCTCGGCAAAGCCCGGGCTCCACACGACGCCGAATGTGTAGCTCTTGGATGTTTCCGGCATGAGGTTCGGGTTGGAGCCCGAGAGATACGTGTAGTTCGTCTGTGTTCCCGGGCCCGTCGCGGGAACACCACCGGATGCCTCCTGCCGGAACGTGGCAGGGATGCCATCAGCTGCGCAGCGCGCCGCCACGTCCGCATTCGACTTCGCCGAACCGAAGCTGCCGTCGCACGGGTCGGTCAGATTGTCGAATGTTTCGGACGTCCCACCATACAAATCCGATACCGTCGGTGCGCGGAACCCGGTCGCATACGTACCGCGGACGAGCAGGTCGTCGAAAGGCTTCCACTTCAGGCCGAACTTGCTGTTTACCGTGTCGCCGAACGTGCTGTAGTCCGAGTACCGGCCTGCAACGTCGAACGTCAGTTCCTTCGCACCCGGCACGTCCGCAAGCACGGGCACCAGGAACTCGAGGTAGACCTCGTCGAGCGAGTACGAACCGCTCGTGGACGCGCCGGCAAGGTCGGTCGTAAGACCCGACTGATCCATCGCGTCGGGTGCAAACAGTGCACGCTCGCGACGGTGTTCGAAGCCGGCCGCCATGCTGAGGTCGCCCGCAGGAAGCGTTGCGAGCACGCCCGACAGGTTTGCCGAGTAGACAGTCGTGTCCGTGTCCGACGTGCCATGGCTGGTTGGAAAGAGATAGTCGCGCAACGCAGGGTCGGAGCTGAGCGAGCCGGGCGCGCTCATGCCGTAGGCGGCCAGCGGATTCCACGGAATGCACCCGTCGATCACTGCGCCAGGCGCGCCACAGTGCACGACGCCATCGGCACCGAGGAATGACGGCCCCACGGCATCGGCGACGCGAGGAAGGAAAAGATTGCCCGTGCCCGTCTTTACGCCCTTGTTCTGGTTGTAGAGATATCCGACGTCCCAGTCCCAAGGCTTGTCCGCGATCTCGAAGGACCCTTCGAACCCGCCAGTGAATCGGAACGTGGTTAGCTCTGAAAGCGTCTGTCGCGGCACTTCCCATGTGCGACGGAGGAAGTTGACCTCCTCACCAATCGGATTGAAGTAGCTGTCTGCCGCGAGGGGCGTGCCGTACGCTTCCGACTGGAACGGGTAACCCGCGATCTGTTGCAGTGTTTCCCGATGCGTGTAGAGCGCGTCGGCCTTGAAGTGGACCGCGTCGGTCAGGTCGAAGCGGCCGTTCGCGAACAGCGACGTGCGCTCCAGACCTGTCTGGAGGAACATCTGCTGATTCGAGTTGGCGTAGTCCTTGAGCGGATCAGTCACATGGAAGTCGGCGAAGTTCCTCGGATCGCCGTCCGGATTCACCGTCCAGCTGACGCTGTCGCCGTCGATCATCCGCCCCTTCTGCGTGGTTGCGCTCCAACCGTTGGCGCGATATCGCCCTTGATACACGTCGGGTACCGGATGGTTCGGCCCCATCCCGGATGCACTGAACGATCGGTCCTTGGCCAGGACGGGATCTTCCTTGCTGTACTCGACGCCCAACGCAACTGCGCTGCGATCGCCTGAACTGCCGAGGAGGAAGTTGTAGACCTGTTTCGTACCGTCGCCCTGCCCGTACTGCCCGAGATACGCGCTCGCCTCGGCGCCGTCGAAGTTCTTGCGGGTGATGATGTTGATCACGCCGGCAATCGCATCGGAACCGTAGATGGCCGACGCGCCGTCCGTCAGCACCTCAACACGCTCGACGATCGACGTCGGAATGGAGGCCAGGTCGGAGTACCCACCCGACGTGATGCCCATGCGCTTGCCGTCAATGAGCACCAGCGTGCGTTCGGGCCCGAGGTTGCGCAGATCGATGTACTGGCCGCCGGTTTCCTCACCCGAAGACAGTGCGTCGGCGCGGCTGATCGCCGGCGAGCCGGCAGCACTGATGTTCTGAACGATGTCGGCGACGCTGGTGAAGCCCTGGCGCTGGATATCGGCGCGCGAAAGGCTGATGACCGGCTGCTGGGTCTCGATGTCCGAGCTGCGAATACGCGACCCCGTCACCTCGATCTTGTCCAGCGTAGTCGCGTCCTTGTCGGACTCCTGCGCGAAGGCCAGGGCCGGCGCGAGCGCAACGGCGATGCCCGCCGGCAACAGGCCGACGCGCACAATCGCGCGCATGTTGCGATGCTTCATTTCTCTCTCCAGATATCTGTTATGAGCGCGTTAAGAGCGCTGCAAAACCTTATGGCCCGGATGTGCAGAGCCGGTTTTCCTGTCGACGCGGAGGGGTTCGCGACCGGCGGCAATGTGGTTTGCACGAGCGGGAGCGCACATTTGCGCGCTTTGTCCATCGGCGCGCGACGCACCGCCTCGATAGTCCGATGCGGTCATGCCGAAATGCGCGCGGAAGCTGCGCGCGAAGCTGCAGTTGTTGTCGAAACCGCTGGCGATGGCGACTTCGCCGATGGTCATCGGCGTGGTCGAGAGCAGGTTCGCCGCATGTTTCAGTCGCAGGTTCGCGCAGGCCGCCTGGGGGCTTTCGCCGTAAAGGCGGTGGAACACCTTGGAGAAGTACCACATCGAGAATTGCGTGCGATCGGCCAGTTCCGCGATGCGGATGATGCGGTCGCAGTTTCCTTCCATGAACAGTCGGGCGCGCTGCATCCGCTCGAACACCTGGCGCTTGCGCGCGAGCGACGCACCCGGACACAGCGGGATGCGGCTGCGGTCGTCCGCCTGCAAGTCCTCCAGCTTCAGCAGCAGCGAGCGCACCCGCGCCTGGTGTCCGGTCGCACCAATTGCACCGTCGTTGTGGCGGGCGATGCGGTACCACTGTCGCGCGATGTCGTGCGCATGGCCCGGGGCGGTCTGGCCCAGCCCCACGTGAAGATCGAAGGTTCCGAAGCGCGTCATCGCCTTCAGCGCCGCCTCGGAGATCGCCATGCCGATGCAGAGCCCCTGCGCATCGGCCTGCACCAGCGGCGCGGAATCCCGTGCGAAGGCAATCCAGTCACCAGCCCGCAGGCAGAATCGACCCTCCTTGGCTTCCACCCAGGCGCTGCCGCGCATCTGGATCCAGATCGAGAGTTCCTGTCCGTGGTATTCGACGCTTCCCAGCCGTGACGCGCCGATGCATCGTGCCCACTGTCCTTGCGCCGATCCGATGCGCAATAGTTGTCCCCGGTCGGCCCACTTTGCCTTATCCATGCTTGTCTCTTCCAATGTCTGGTGCCGCAGGCTATGAGGACGATCGCGTGCGCTTCCATAGGACTGATTCACCGTTGACTCTTCGCCCAGGACCTTGACCCGATCGCATAGCGGGATCTGCAAGGAGCGTTCGAATGAATGCCGAATCCCATCTTGGCTACCTGCTCTTCCTGTTCGACTGGCTGATCCGCCTGGCCGCGCTGGCATGGATCCCCGTGCGATGTCCGCCTGCGGCAGCGCGCAGCTGGCTGCTGCTGGTGGGCTTCGTGCCCTTGTTCGGGCTGCCGCTGTACCTGTTCCTCGGGCATCCGTGGCTGGCGAAGCAGCGACTTCAACGGCAGGCGCTTGCCTCGCAGCTGATCCGCGATCGCCAGGCCAACCTCGCCATGCTGCGCTGGACACCGCCTTCGCACGGAATGTCGGACGACATCGCGCACCTGGCCGAGCGCCTGGGCGATTTCATGCCGATGCACGGGAACACCGTCGAGCTGCTGGACGAGTACGAGGCGTCGATCGCCGCGCTCATCGCCGATATCGATGCCGCGCAGCATGAAGTGCACCTGCTCTACTACCTGATGTTCGACGATGCGGTCGGCCGCTCGGTCTGCGGCGCGTTGCAGCGCGCTAGCGCACGCGGCGTGCGCTGCAGGTTGCTGCTGGATGCCGTCGGTGCCAAGCCAGGGCTGCGTGCGTTCACCAGACCACTGCGCGAAGCCGGTGTGGAAGTCCACGCGATGCTCGCCGGCGGCCTGAAGTGGCGCAGCCTGTCGCGCATGGACCTTCGCAATCACCGCAAACTCGCGCTGATCGACCGGCGCATCGGATATGTCGGGTCGCAGAACCTCGCCGATGCCCGCTTCGTTCCCGGCTATCCGAATCGCGAACTGGTGGCGCGCGTGCGCGGCCCCGTGGTGCGGCAGATCGCGGCGCTGTTCGCCAGCGACTGGCTCATCGAAACCGGCGAGCGCCTGGTGATCGGCGAGTTTCCCGCCGGCGATAACGGCACCACGCCGGCGCAGATGCTGCCCAGCGGCCCGGCGTATCCGTTCGAGAACGCGCGCAACCTCGTCGTCGCACTGGTGCAGCGCGCGCGGCGGCGCGTGGTGCTGGTCACACCGTACTTCGTGCCCGACGACATGACGCTCGGCGCGTTGCGCGTGGCGGCGTTATCGGGCACCGAAGTGCAGCTGATCCTGTCGATGAGCAACAACCAGCGGCTCACACGCTGGGCGCAGCGCTCGTACTACGACGAACTGCTGAAGGCCGGCGTGCGCATCGCGCTGTACCGGCCCCATTTCCTGCATGCCAAGCACCTCAGTGTCGACGACGAGGTCGCGCTGATCGGCTCGATCAACCTGGACATCCGTTCTTTCGCGCTCAACGCCGAAGCCGGGCTGCTGTGCTTCGATCCGGCTGTCGTCGCACGGCTGCGCGAGGTCGAGGCCGCCTACCTTCGCGATGCGCAGCCGCTGGAGCTGCACGAATGGCGGCGCCGCCCGCGCTGGCACCGCAGCGTCGAGGGCATGGCCCGGCTGGCCGATTCGCTGATGTAGGCGGCGGATCGCGTTCATCGCCCGGCCCTTTCCTGCGGGCCGGGCCGAGGGGTCGACGGCGTTCTACACTCGACGCATGTTCCTCGGGCGGGGCGTCACGTGATCCCAGGCTGGATTCTCCTGCTGGTGTCGGCGGCTTATGTCGGCGTGCTGTTCGCGGTGGCCTATTTCGGCGACCAGCGCGAAACCACGCCGCGTGCGCGCTGGCTGCGGCCGGCCGTGTACTCGCTGGCGCTGGCCGTCTACTGCTCGTCCTGGACCTTCTACGGCGCGGTCGGCACGGCGGCGCGCACCGGACTGGGCTTCCTGCCGATCTACCTCGGCCCCCTGCTGATGCTGGCCTTCGGCTGGCGCATCCTCGAACGCCTGGTGCTGATCTCCGGCGAGGCGCGCATCGTCTCCATCGCCGATTTCCTGTCGTCACGCTACGGCCGCGCGCCGGGGCTGGCAGCGCTGGTGGCGGCGGTCGCACTGACCGCCGCCGTGCCGTACGTCGCGCTGCAGTTCAAGGCGGTGGCGATGAGCGTGGAAGTGCTGGCCGACGTGCCCGGCGATGCCGGCATGTGGTCGGACCCGGCGTTCTACGTGGCGATGATGCTGGCGGCGTTCGCGATCCTGTTCGGCACGCGCCAGATCGACGCCACCGAACACCATCGCGGCATGGTGCTCGCCATCGCGCTGGAATCGCTGGTGAAGCTGCTGGCCTTCCTCGCCATCGGCCTGTTCGCGCTGGCGCACCTGCCGGGCACCGGCAACCTGGTCGAACGCATGGTGCAGGCCGCGCCCGTCGTGACGGCGCAGGGACTGCCGGCAGGCTTCGTCGCGCAGACGTTGCTGGCCTTCACGGCCATCGTCTGCCTGCCACGCCAGTTCCACGTCGCGGTGGTCGAATGCCAGGACCCGACCGACCTGCGCACGGCACGCTGGTTCTTCGGCGGATACCTGGTGCTGATCTCGCTGCTGGTGGTGCCGATCACCCTCGCCGGGCAATCGCTGCTCGCCGGCACGGGCGCCTCGCCCGACACCTACGTGCTGGCGCTTCCGTTGGCGCTGCAGCACGAAACGCTGGCGCTGATCGTGTACATCGGCGGGTTCTCCGCGGCGACGGGCATGGTGATCGTGGCCAGCGTCGCGTTGTCGACGATGGTGAGCAACGACCTCGTCATGCCGCTGCTGCTGCGCGGCGGCGCGCTGCACGAAAGCCAGGGCATCGACAAACAGGTGCTGTGGGTTCGCCGCATCACCATCTTCGTGCTGGCGATGATGGCGTACGGTTACCACCGCGGTTCGGCGTACTACGGCGCCGGCGAGGACACGCTTGCCCAGCACGGTCTGCTGGCGTTCGCCGCCGTGGCGCAGTTCGCGCCTGCGCTGATCGGCGGCCTCTACTGGCGCGGGGCGAGTCGCGCCGGTGCGTTCTCCGGCCTGTTCGCCGGCACCGTGCTATGGCTGTACACGCTGCTGCTGCCTGCACTGGCGCGTGGTGGCTGGTTCGATACGGGCTGGATCGAACAGGGGCCGCTGGGGGTCGACTGGCTGCGACCGGAGCAGCTGTTCGGCCTGCACGGCTGGGACCCGCTCACGCACGGCGCGTTCTGGTCGCTGTTGTTCAACGTCGGCGTGTTCCTGTTCGTCTCGGTGCGCCAGCGTCCGCGCCTGCAGGAGCAACTGCTCGCCGCGCCGTTCCTTGACCCCTATGTCCAGCGACCGGCACTGGGCCCCGGCGGCTGGGCCGGCAGCGTGCGCGGTGGCGAGCTGCTCGCGTTGGCCGAGCGCATCGTGGGCGAGCGCCATGCACGTCGCGCCTTCGAGGAGTATGCGCAACAGCAAGGCCGTCCGTGGCAGCCCGAACAACCCGCCGATCGTGCGCTCGCACAGTTCACCGAACGCCTGCTCGCCGCCGCGATCGGCGCAGCGTCGGCGCGACTGACACTGACCACGGCGTTGCGCGGCTCCGGCATGGAACTGGGCGAGGTGGTCGCACTGCTGGACGAGGCGAACCAGGAACTGCGCTTCAACCGGCAGATCCTGTCCACGACGCTGGAGAACATCAGCCAGGGCGTGAGCGTGGTGGATGCGGAGATGCGGCTGGTCGCATGGAATCGCCGCTACCAGGAGCTGTTCGAGTATCCCGACGGCATGCTCTACGTCGGCCGCCCGGTGAGCGACCTCATCCGCTGGAATGCGGAGCGCGGTGAGATGGGATCGGGCCCTGTGACGGAACATGAAGTCGAGGAACAGGTAAGCCGCCGGCTCGCGCACCTGCGGGCGGGCGCCCCGCATGTGTTCGAACGCGTGCGCGCCAACGGGCAGGTGATCGAAATGCGTGGCCGCCCGCTTCCCGGTGGTTATGTCACCACGTATTCGGATGTGACCGACTACAAGCGTGCCGAGCAGGGACTTCGCGAAGTCAACGAAACGCTGGAGCAACGCGTCGAGTTGCGCACGCGCGAAGCCGAATCCGCGCAGCAATCCAAGACGCGTTTCCTGGCCGCGATCAGCCATGACGTGCTGCAGCCGATGAACGCCGCGCGACTGTTCGCCAGCGCGCTGCGCGAGACGAGCGACCCCACCGAGCAGGCACGCCTGGCCGAACGCGTCGATGCCTCTCTGCGCGCAGCCGAGGACCTGCTCGACGGGCTGCTCGACATCTCGCGACTCGATGCCGGCGCGCTGCGCATCGCGATCACCGACTTCGACGTCAATGAACTGCTGCGCGAACTGGTGGCGCAGTACGCGCCAGTCGCGGCCGGTCGCGGCCTGCAACTGCGCGTGCGCGCACCGGACACTCCGCGGCCGGTACGCAGCGACCGCCGCCTGCTACGTCGCGCATTGCAGAACTTCCTGGCGAACGCCCTGCGATACACGCGCGAAGGCGGCGTGCTTATCGCCGCACGCGTGCGCGATGGCGCGGTGGAACTGCAGGTCTGGGACACCGGGCCCGGCATTTCCCAGCATCACCTCGCCCAGATCTTCGACGAGTTCCGCCGCTTCGATACACCGGCCGATGCCGGCGAGCGCGGCCTCGGGCTCGGCCTGTCGATCTGCCAGCGCATCGCGCGCACGCTGGAACACCCGCTGCGCGTGCGTTCGCGCGTGAATGTCGGCAGCGTGTTCTCGATTACCGTGCCGTTCGGCCGCGCGATGTATGCCGCACCGCTTCCCGCGCCCAACATGGCCATCGGCGGCGATTCGCTGGCAGGCCTGCGCGTGCTGTGCGTGGACAACGATCGCGAGATCCTGGACGGCATGCGCAGCCTGTTGCAGCGTTGGGGCGTGGTAGCGCTGACGGCCGCGAACGCGGACGAAGCGCTCGCGCGGCTGGCGGAGATGCCGGACGTCGCGCTCGTCGACTATCACTTGCACGATCGCCTCGATGGACTGGGCCTGATCGACGAACTTCGCGCGAACTATGCGCGCGCGCTACCGGCCGCGCTGCTCACGGGCGACGGCAGCGATGCGCTGAAGCTCGCCGCGCGCGAACACGATTGCCGCGTGCTCACCAAACCGGTCAAGCCGGCGTCAATGCGCGCATTCCTGGCGGCGCAGCGCCAGACCGCGCACGCGTGATCGTCAACGTGCCGGCGTGGCTGCGCTGACGCGCCACACGGCATTGCCGACATCATCCGCCACGAGCAGCGCGCCATCACGCGCGATGGCGACACCGACGGGGCGCCCCCGCGCATTGAGGTCGGTGTCGAGGAAGCCGCCGAGCACATCGACCATCGAACCCGTCGGCTGCCCATTGCGGAACGGCACGAAGACGACCTTGTAGCCGGAGAGCGGATCGCGATTCCAGGAGCCGTGCAGGCCGATGAACGCACCATCGGCGTAGCCGTCACCAAGTTTCTGTCCGGTCGCGAAGGTCAATCCGAGCGGCGCGACATGGGAGCCCAGCGCGAAATCCGGCACGCGCGTGGTGGCGACGAGGTCGGGCTTCTGCGGTTTCACGCGCGCATCCACGTGCTGGCCCCAGTAGCTGTAGGGCCATCCGTAGAACGCGCCCGCATCCACGCGCGTGAGGTAATCGGGCACCAGATCGTTGCCGAGTTCATCGCGCTCGTTTACCACGGCCCACAATGCGCCGGAGCCTGGTTCCCATGCGATGCCGACGGGGTTGCGCAACCCGCTGGCGAACACGCGTTGCGTGCCCGTCGCCGGATCGATCTGAAGGATGTTGGCGCGATTGGCCTCCGCTTCCATGCCGTTGTCGGCGATGTTGCTGTTGGAACCGACGCCGACGAACAGCTGCGTTCCGTCCGCCGATGCGATCAGGCTCTTGGTCCAGTGATGGTTGAGCTGTTCGCCCGCGCCCGGAAGGTCGATCACTTTCCTGGGCGCCGCGGCGAGCTGCTTCTGGCCGGGCGAGTACGGGAACTTCACCAGCGCATCGGCATTGGCGACGAAGAGCGTGTCGCCGACCAGCGCCATGCCGAAGGGCGAGGTGAGGTTCTGTGCGAACACGCTGCGCGTTTCGGCGATGCCATCCCCGTCGGCGTCGCGCAGCAACGTGATGCGGTTGGCGCTGGGCACGCCGGAACCCGCCTTCTTCATCAGCGAACCCATCACCTTGCCCTTGATGCCCTTGATGCCACGCTTGCCCGGCGGTGCATTGCTTTCGGCCACGAGCACGTCGCCATTGGGCAGGACGTAAAGCCATCGTGGATGATCGAGCCCGTTGGCGAAGGCCTTCACCGCGAGGCCCGCGGCGGGCGTCGGGGTGTCCACTCCGTTCCAGCCACGTGCGGGCGCGATGTTGACCACCGGCAGCAGCGAGGTTTCCGGCGGGACGATCTCCGGCTTCGCGCCGGTGTCCTCGCCTTCACGCAACTTCGCCTGACCGCCGCAGGCGGCGAGCGCGGCGGCAATGGCCAGCCCGATGATTCCATGCGTCACGTTCACGACGGCGTCTCCGCTGCATTCATGTCATGCAGCAGTACGCCAGCACTCGTGGATCGGCCGTGATCGCCATGCGCGATTCACGCCGGAAGGACGACCGCAGTGGGCGGACGGTTCAGTTCGCGCGCATGGGCCTTTGACGCAAAGGTCAGTCCTGCTCTTCCGGCGGCGGGACGATCGCGCCCGGATCCAGCGCGAGGCGTCCGGCGATCAGCACCGCCTGCGTGCGGTTGCTGGCGCCGAGTTTTCGCAGGATCGCGGTGACATGCGCCTTCACCGTCGCCTCGGACACGCCCAGTTCGTAGCCGATCTGCTTGTTGAGCAAGCCCGCGCCGAGCATCTGCAACACGCGGAACTGCTGTGGCGTGAGGTCACGCAAACGCTGCGCGGCATCGTGCTCGTCCGCGTGCGCGGCCGGCGCGGAAAGCGCCGTCGCCGGCGCCCAGCGGTCGCCATCGAGCACGCGCGTGATCGCCTCGCCCAGCGTCGCGGCATCGGCGGATTTCGGGATGAAACCCACCGCGCCATGGTCGAGCGCGCGGCGCATGACCGTGGGTTCCTCGCGCGCGGAGACGACGACGATGGGCAGTTGCGGATGCAGCGCACGCAGGTGCACCAGCGCGCTGAATCCCTGCGCGCCAGGCATGTTGAGGTCGAGCAGCAGCAGGTCGGCGTCTGGTTCGGCTTCCACCAGCGTGTACAGCGCGTCCACGCTGTCGGCCTCGCGCAGCTGTGCGTCGGGCAGCACGCGCGCAACGGCGCCGCGCAAGGCTTCGCGGAAGAGCGGGTGGTCGTCGGCGATGAGTAATGTCGGCATGCGTGCTGCTTTGCGTTACGGAACGCGGCGCTCCCGCACCAGCGACTCGACCACCGCCGGATCTGCCAGCGTGCTGGTGTCGCCGAGCTGGTCAGGCGCGTTCTCGGCGATCTTGCGCAGGATGCGGCGCATGATCTTGCCCGAACGCGTCTTCGGCAGGCCCGGCGCCCACTGCAGGTGATCGGGCGTCGCGATCGGCCCGATTTCCTTGCGTACGTGCGCGACCAGTTCCTTGTGCAGCTCGTCCGTCGGCGCTTCGCCGGCGATCAGCGTGACGTAGGCGTAGATGCCCTGCCCCTTGATGTCGTGCGGGAAACCGACGACCGCGGCCTCGGCGACCTTCGGATGCGAGACCAGCGCGCTTTCCACTTCCGCCGTGCCAATGCGATGACCGGACACGTTGATGACGTCATCGACGCGACCGGTGATCCAGTAGTAGCCGTCGGCATCGCGGCGGCAGCCGTCGCCCGTGAAGTACGTGCCCGGATACGTACGGAAATACGTATCGATGAAGCGCTGGTGGTCGCCGTAGACGGTGCGCATCTGGCCCGGCCACGAATCCAGCAGCACGAGGTTGCCTTCGGCTTCGCCTTCCAGGCGCGCGCCGTTCGCATCCACCAGCGCCGGCTGGATGCCGAAGAACGGCTTCGTCGCCGAACCGGGCTTGAGGTCGATGGCGCCGGCCAGCGGCGTGATGAGGATGCCGCCGGTTTCGGTCTGCCACCACGTGTCGACGATGGGCGAACGCGAATCGCCGACGACCTCGTAGTACCAGCGCCACGCCTCGGGATTGATCGGTTCGCCCACCGTGCCGAGAAGACGCAACGAAGCGCGCGAGGTCTTCTTTACCGGTTCGTCGCCGTCGCGCATCAACGCGCGGATGGCGGTGGGCGCGGTGTAGAACAGCGTGACCTGGTGTTTGTCGATCACTTCCCAGAAACGCGAAACGCTCGGGTAGTTCGGCACGCCTTCGAACACCAGCGCGGTCGCGCCGTTCGCCAGCGGGCCGTACACGATGTAACTGTGGCCGGTCACCCAGCCCACGTCGGCGGTGCACCAGTAGACGTCGTCCTCGCGCAGGTCGAAGACGGCTTCATGCGTGTAGCTGGCGTAGACCAGGTAACCGCCCGTGGTGTGCAGCACGCCCTTGGGCTTGCCGGTGGAGCCGGAGGTGTAGAGGATGAACAACGGGTCCTCGGCGTTCATGCGTTCGGGCGCGCACTCCACCGGTTGTTCGTCGACGACCGCGTCGTACCAGCGGTCGCGCGGCATCTGCATGTCCACGGCCGAACCGGTGTGGCGCACGACGAGCACGGTTTCCACCGTGTTGGTGCCGGCCAGCTTCAGTGCGGCGTCGACGTTCGCCTTCAGCGGCACCTTCTTGCCGCCACGCAGGCCTTCATCGGCGGTGATGATGATGCGGCTCTGGCAGTCGGCGACGCGATCTGCGATGGATTGCGGCGCGAAGCCGCCGAAGACCACCGAGTGCACGGCACCGATGCGCGCGCAGGCGAGCATCGCGACGACGGCCTGCGGCACCATCGGCAGGTAGATGGTCACGCGATCGCCCTTGCGCACGCCCAGCGAACGCAGCGCGTTGGCGAGCTTGCACACGCGCGCATGCAGTTCACGGTAGGTGATGTGCTCGGCGGGCTTTGCCGGATCGTCCTGTTCGAAGATCAGCGCGGTCTTGTCGCCACGCGTGGCCAGATGACGATCCAGGCAGTTGACGCTGGCGTTGAGTTCGCCGTCCTCATACCAGCGGATGTGGAAGTCATCCAGGTTGTAGCTGACATCCTTGATTTTCGTGGGCTTGACGAACCAGTCCAGCCGATCGGCGACCTTGCCCCAGAACGCAGCCGGATCGTTCACCGATTCGGCGTACTGGCGTTCGTAATCCTCACGCGTCACGCGCGCCTTGGCGGCGAAGTCCGGATCGATCGGATAGACGGCGGTGGGATGGTTCATGGCGGGCTCCGGGACGGCTTGGGCAATGGCGTTTCGGCCGCATCGACGGCCGGAACGGCCAGTGTGCCGCATTCGCTGTTAAGCCTCATCCGCGGGGGTCTAGACGATAGTCGTAGAGGCGCTGCAACTACGACCAATGGGGAATGGTTGTGCAGCGCGATGGCGCCGCAGGCTCGGGAAATGTCGGGCATCCGGTCCGGCGTTTCCGTGGGAGGGAATCATGTCCGCAAGCATTGCCTCGACGTCGAAGGCCGCGACGATCCGTCGCCGCCCGCTCGCCGCCGCATTGCTCATCGCGCTGGCGCTGCCGGGGGTGGCCTTCGCGCAGACCGCGAAGGAGAAAGAGCTGGAAGCGCGCGTCGCCCAGCTCGAAGCGATGGTCCAGCAATTGGTGGCGCAACAGCAGCAGCAGCAAACCCAGATCAGCGAAGTGAAGACGGCCCAGGCCACGACACCGCCTGCCCCCGCCTCGGCCGCGGCACCGGCCACGGCCGCCGCAGGCGCGCCGAAGGTCTCGCCGATCCAGAGCACCACGATCACGCCGGCCGCGAACCCGAACTCGAAGTTCTACTACGGCGGCTTCATCAAGCTCGACGCCTCGCTCACCTCGACCAACGATGGCGACATCCCCGACGGCACCGTCGGTCGCCTGTTCTACGTTCCCAAGGCGATTCCGGTCGGTCAGGGCCACCTTCGCGAAGGCGGCACCGACACCGACATGGGCGCCAATTTCTCGCGCTTCTGGTTTGGCGTGGACAGCGCCACCGACAACGGCGACAAGCTGAAGGCATACCTGGAGTTCGACCTGTTCGGCGGCGGCAGCACGGCCTTCACCGGCAACGAGATCGCCACCAACACCTACGCGCTCACGCTTCGCCAGGCTTACGTGCAGTGGAACAACTGGCTCGCTGGCCAGACCTGGACGAACTTCCAGGACACCGCCGCGCTGCCGGACACGGTCGACTTCCTCGGCCCGACCGAAGGCACGGTGTTCGTGCGCCAGGCGCAGTTGCGCTACACCAACGGGCCGTGGTCGTTCTCGATGGAGAACCCGGAAACGGTCTACACGCCGTTCAACGGCAACATGGCGCAGATCGCCGGCGACGACGGCCCGATGCCCGACCTCACCGCGCGATACACCTTCAAGGGCGACTGGGGCCACTTCGGTGTTGCCGGCCTCGTTCGCCAACTGAAGTACCAGACCGCCGGCGTCGCGGCGACGCCGACGGTACCGGCGCGTCCGTCGGTGGAAGACGACACCACCGGCTACGGCATCAGCGTGTCGGGCAAGTTCAACCTCGGCAAGAACGACGACATCCGCTACATGGTCACCGGCGGCAGCGGCATCGGTCGTTACATCGGCCTTGCGTTGAACAACGACGCGGTACTCGATTCGACGGGCGACCTGGACAACATCGACGTCATCGCCGGCTTCGTCGGCTGGCGCCACGTGTTCAGCCCGAAGGTGCGCACGAACATCTTCTACTCGCGCGCCGACTACGACCAGAACGTGGATTTCACCGGCCTTGGCATCACGAAGGGCGCGCAGTCGGCGCACGTGAACCTGATCTACACACCGCTTCCCAAGCTCGACCTGGGTGCGGAGCTGATCTGGGGCCAGCGTGAACTCGAGAACGGCGACCGCGGCGAACTCAACCGCCTGCAGACGCATGTGAAGTACAACTTCTAAGGGGCGAGAACGTGTCCACCATCACCGCAAACAACAAAGAGGGCACCCTCAGCCAGGGGCACAAGAAGGTCATCTTCGCCTCCAGCCTGGGCACCGTGTTCGAGTGGTACGACTTCTATCTGTACGGCTCACTCGCCGCGATCATCGCCAAGCAGTTCTTCAGTGGCCTGAACGAAACCAGCGCCTTCATCTTCGCGCTGCTCGCGTTCGCGGCGGGCTTCGCGGTGCGCCCGTTCGGCGCGATCGTGTTCGGCCGCCTGGGCGACATGATCGGCCGCAAGTACACGTTCCTGGTCACCATCGTCATCATGGGCATCTCGACGTTCCTCGTCGGCATCCTGCCCAACTATGCGTCGATCGGATTCGCGGCACCGGCCATCCTGATCATCCTGCGATTGCTGCAGGGTCTGGCGCTGGGCGGCGAGTACGGCGGCGCGGCGACCTATGTGGCCGAACATGCACCGCACGGCAAGCGCGGCCTGTACACCAGCTTCATCCAGACCACCGCGACGATCGGCCTGTTCCTGTCGCTGCTGGTGATCCTGGGCGTGCGCACGTACCTGGGCACCGAAGCGTTCGAGGCGTGGGGCTGGCGCATTCCGTTCCTGCTGTCGATCATCCTGCTCGGCGTGTCCGTGTGGATCCGCATGCAGCTCAACGAATCGCCGCTGTTCCAGCAGATGAAGGCCGAGGGCAAGCAGTCCAAGGCGCCGATCACCGAAAGCTTCTTCACGCGCAACGGCAAGATCGTGCTGCTCGCGCTGCTGGGCGCCACTGCCGGCCAGGCCGTGGTGTGGTACGCCGGCCAGTTCTACGCGATGTACTTCCTCACGCAATCGTTGAAGGTCGATGCGACCACGACATGGCTGCTCATCGCCGCCGCGCTCGCCATCGGCACGCCGTTCTTCGTCTTCTTCGGCTGGCTGAGCGACAAGATCGGTCGCAAGAAGATCGTCATGGCCGGCTGCCTGATCGCCGCGCTGACGTATTTCCCGCTGTTCAAGGCGCTGACGCACTACGCCAACCCCGCCATCGCCGAAGCCAGCGCGAACGCGCCGGCCGTGGTGCATGCCGACCCGCGTACGTGTTCGTTCCAGTTCGACCCGGTTGGCAAGAAGGTCTTCACCAACTCGTGCGACATCGCCACCGCCGCGCTGGCGAAGGCGGGCGTGCCGTACACGATCCAGGCGGCCCCGGCGGGCAGCGTGGCGCGCGTGACGGTGGGTGAGGTCGAAGTGGGCAGCTTCGAAGGCGCGGGACTGTCGAAGGAAGACAGCAAGGCGAAGGGAGAAGCGTTCACCGGTGAGCTGAAGAAGGCGCTCACTGCGGGCGGGTATCCCGAGAAGGCGGACCCTGCGCGCATCAACAAGCCGATGGTGCTGGTTGTGCTCACCATCCTGGTGATCTACGTGACCATGGTTTACGGGCCGATCGCGGCATGGCTGGTGGAACTGTTCCCCACGCGCATCCGCTACACGTCGATGTCGCTGCCTTACCACATCGGCAACGGCTGGTTCGGCGGCTTCCTGCCGACGATCGCCTTCGCGCTGGTCGCGGCCACGGGCAACATGTACTACGGCCTGTGGTACCCGATCATCATCGCGCTGATGACCTTCGTGATCGGCTCGCTGTTCCTGCGCGAGACGAAGGACGTGGACATCACGACGTACGATTGATCAATCGTTGATGTTGGATGCGACAACGCCGGCCTTCGCGCCGGCGTTGTTGTTTGCGACCTCTCGCGACATCCGTCATGCGCGATCACGCAACTTCGGGCGCGTCCTCGCCCACCAGTTCACACCGACGCTTGCGACTCAATGTCCCCAGCGCGCGGTGATACGACCACGTCACCAGTTCGCGCAGGTAGTCGTCCGGCATGCGGCGCACGTCGACGACCGTCACCCAGTACCAGCGTCCCATCCACCGCGCCGCTTTGATGCCGGGCTGGTCGGTGAGTTCGACGAAGCGTTCGGGCGTGACGCGGATGCTGAAACGCCAACGCTCGGGCTCGCTCGTCTTGAAGTACGCGAAGGTCTTCCCGCCGACCGAGTAGACGAGGATGTTCGACGGCTCGCCGTGCAGGGTCTTCAGTGCCGCGGGGAAGCGCGAGCAGAAGCGCTTGAGCTGGGCGGTGTCCATGCGGCCATTGTGACGCGGGCTGCTGACAGCGCCCTGTCAGCAGGGGACGCATTCACGAAGAACCCCGCCGGAGCGGGGTTCTTCGTTCTCACGCTTGCACTACCGCGCCGGTGATCAAGCCACCTTCACGATCCGCAGCGGATTGGTCCATTCCTTCAGCAGCTCCGCTTCGCGTTCCTTCGCCTTGTGAAGGTGCGCTTCCTTGACGTGGCCGTAGCCGCGGATGTGCTCCGGAATGCCGGCGATTTCAGCGGCCAGATCGACGTTCGAACGATCCAGCTTGCCCAGCAGTCCTTCGATCGTGCGGAAGTAATCCTCGATCAGCTGGCGCTCCATCTTCCGCTCTTCGGTCTTGCCGAAAATGTCGAACGTGCCGCCACGCAGGAAGCGCAGCTTCGCCAGCCACTTGAACGCCGTGAACACCCACGGGCCGAACTCCTGCTTGATGAGGCGGCCCTGCGCGTCCTTCTTCGCCAGCAGCGGCGGCGCGAGGTGGAACTTGAGCTTGAAGTCGCCATCGAACTGCTGCTCCAGGCGGCGCTGGAACTCGCCGCTGGTGTACAGGCGCGCGACTTCGTACTCGTCCTTGTACGCCATCAGTTTGAACGCGTAACGCGCGACGGCTTCGGTGAGGTCCGTCGTGCCGGCGACATTGCGCTCGGAGGCATGCACCTTCGCGACAAGGTCGTTGTAACGCTTCGCGTAGGCCGCATCCTGGTAGTCGGTGAGGAACTTCACGCGACGCTCGACGATTTCGTCCAGCGAACGCGACAGTCGCTCATCGTCCAGCGGCATGAACGCGACGTTGTCGCCGCCATGCGCCGGCACGTGGCGAAGCTCGTCTTCCTTGCGCGTGGTGCGCGGCGCGGACGTCGCGCCCCACTCGTTGCCTTCCCACGCGCCCGGCGACAGCATCGGCAGCGCGCCCGGCGTCGCCTCGGCGGCGGTCGGTGCATTGCGGATCAGGCCGGCCGCTTCCATGACGGCGCTCGGATCGATCACCGCCAGGCGGCCCCACGCGAACGCCGTCTTGTTCATTTCGATCGCGGCGCCGTTGAGTTCGATGGCGCGCATCAGCGAATCCATCGACAGCGGCACCAGGCCGTGCTGCCACGCGTAGCCGAGGATGAACAGGTTCGTCGCGATCGCATCGCCCATGAGCGCGGTGGCGAGTTGCGTCGCATCGACCACGTGCGGGTCGTTGCCGCCCAGCGCGACCTTCACCGCCGAGATGATGTCGGCCGCGGGGAACTGCATGTCGGGGCGAGTGGTAAACGTACCCGGCATCGCTTCGTAGCTGTTGAGCACGACGTTGGAGCGACCGGCGCGCACCTTCGACAGCGCCCAGTAATCGTTGACGACCACCATGTCGCAACCGATCACCAGGTCCGCTTCACCGGCAGCGATGCGTACGGCGTGGATGTCGTCCGGCGTGCGTGCGATGCGGATGTGCGTGGTCACCGCGCCGCCCTTCTGCGCCAGGCCCGTCTGGTCCAGCACGGACGAACCCTTGCCTTCCAGATGGCCGGCCATGCCAAGCAGCGCGCCGATCGTCACCACGCCCGTGCCGCCGACACCGGTGATGAGGATGTTCCAGGGCTGCGAGAGGTCGCTGGCGATCTTCGGCATCGGAAGATCGGCCAGGCGATCCTTCGCGGACGAACCCTTCTTCTTGCGCAGTCCGCCGCCTTCCACCGTCACGAAGCTCGGGCAGAAGCCGTTGACGCAGGAGTAATCCTTGTTGCAGTTGCTCTGGTCGATTTCGCGCTTGCGGCCGAACTCGGTTTCCTTCGGCAGCACGGAAACACAGAACGACTTCTTGCCGCAATCGCCGCAGCCTTCGCACACCAGCGAGTTGACCATCACGCGTTTCTGCGGGTCGACCATCTTGCCGCGCTTGCGACGACGGCGCTTCTCGGTGGCGCAGGTCTGGTCGTAGATCAGGACCGACGTACCCTTCGTTTCGCGCAGGCGCTTCTGGACGCTATCCAGTTCCTTGCGGTCATGGAATTCCATCTCGCCCGGGAAGATCTCGCGGCGGCTCCACTTCGCGATGTCGTCGGACACCAGGATGATCGTCTGCACGCCTTCGCTGCGCACCTGGTGCGCGATCTGCGGCACCGACAGCGTGCCGTCCACCGGCTGGCCGCCGGTCATCGCCACCGCATCGTTGTAGAGGATCTTGTAGGTGATGTTCACGCCGGTCGCGACCGACTGGCGGATCGCCAGCGAGCCCGAATGGAAGTACGTGCCGTCGCCGAGGTTCTGGAACACGTGCGGCGTTTCGGTGAATGCCGCCTGGCCCGACCACGTCACGCCTTCGCCGCCCATGTGCGTGAAGGTGTCGGTGCTGCGGTCCATCCACGTCACCATGTAATGGCAGCCGATACCGCCCAGCGCGCGCGAACCTTCCGGCACGACGGTCGAGGTGTTGTGCGGGCAGCCCGAGCAGTAGTGCGGAACGCGCGGGAACACGGCGCGCGGCAGGGCGAGTTCGGACTCCTTCTCCGCCATCCACGCCATGACGTTGCGGATGTGTTCGCTGTCATGGAAGCGCTGGATGCGGCGGCCGATGACGCCGGCGATGGTCGCGGGCGTGAGCTCGCCCGTGGACGGCAGGATCCATTCGCCGCTTTCGTCGTACTTGCCGACGATGGACGGGCGCTGGCCGCTCCAGTTGTACATGTACTCCTTCATCTGGCGCTCGATGAAGGCGCGCTTTTCCTCGACGACGACGATGTCCTCCAGGCCCTGCGCGAACTTCGTGATGCCCACCGGCTCCAGCGGCCAGGTCATGCCGACCTTGTAGACGCGGATGCCGAGGTCGGCGCACGCCTGCTCGTCCAGGCCCAGGTATTCCAGCGCCTGCAGCACGTCGAGGTACGACTTGCCGGTGGTGACGATGCCCAGTCGCGCGCGTGGCGAATCGATGACGACGCGGTCGATGTGGTTGGCACGCGCGAACGCCTGCGCGGCCTTCACCGCGTACTTGTGCAGGCGCATTTCCTGGTTCATCGGCGGATCCGGCCAGCGGATGTTGAGCCCGCCTTCCGGCATCTCGAAATCTTCCGGCAGCACGATGCGCGTGGCCATCGGATCGACATCAACCGAGGCCGACGATTCCACGGTCTCGGCGATCGTCTTGAACCCGACCCAGCGGCCGGTGTAGCGCGACATCGCCCAGCCGACCAGGCCCATGTCGAGGATGTCCTGCACGCCGGCCGGGTTGAGGATCGGCATCATCGCGCTGACGAATTCGTCTTCCGAACCGTGCGGCAGCGTGGAGGACCGGCACGCATGGTCGTCGGCCGCCAGCGCAAGCACGCCGCCGTACTGCGAGGTGCCTGCGGCATTGGCGTGCTTGAACACGTCGCCGGTGCGGTCCACGCCCGGGCCCTTGCCGTACCACATGCCGTACACGCCCTGCACTTTCGCGCCGGGGAACAGGTTGGTCTGCTGCGTGCCCCAGACCATCGTCGCGCCGAGGTCTTCGTTGAGGCCCGGGGTGAACTTCACGCCGGCGTTCTCGAGGAACTTGCGTGCGCGCCACAGCTCAAGGTCGAAACCGCCCAGCGGCGAGCCGCGATAGCCCGAGATGAAACCGCCGGTGTTCAGGCCGAGCGCTTCGTCGCGCAGGCGCTGCATCAGTGGCAGTCGCACCAGCGCCTGCACGCCGGACAGATAGATGCGGCCCTTCTCGCGGCTGTACTTGTGCTCGAGCGAGTAGTCGGTGTCGAGCACCGAGTTGGTGAGCGCGGTGTTCGCCGAGGACGGCGAGCTGAGTTCGGCGGTGCTGGTCATGCGTGGCTCCGGCGCGATGGGGGTCGCGGGGGTGGCTGCGGGCGCCCGGCGTCACGCCTCACGACCGAAGGCCGCGAGGCGAAATCCCGAGCAAAGACTCGGAATTGTAGCAGTTGGGCACGGTTCGGCCTCCCGGCGGGCGCCGGGGAGGGTCGGGAGGTGACGCGGAACGGCCTGTTCAGGCTGAACCCACCGGGCGTTTGTAGCCCGGGTAAGCGAAGCGCACCCAGGCCGAGGTCATGGGCTCCCCGGGTGAGGCTTCGCCTTACCCGGGCTACAAGAGCGCTACTGGCCGGCGATCCAGCTGCCCTGCACGCCCAGCGCTTCGTCGAGCACGACCAGGTCTGCGCGATAGCCCGGCGCGATGCGCCCCAGTTCGCCCCCCAGGCCGATGAACTCCGCCGGGTACTGCGACGCCATCCGGCACGCTTCCTCCAGCGGCAGGCCAAGGCGCTGCACGGTGTTGCGCACGGCCGAGGCCATGTCGAGCGCCGAACCGGCCAGCGTGCCGTCGGCGGTGGTGCACTGGCCGTCGCGGCAGATCATCTCCACGCCATAGAGCGAGAACGCCTCGCGTTCGCCACCCACCGGCGGCATCGCGTCGGTGACCAGCATCATCTTCCCGCGCGGACGTGCGGCGATCGCCACGCGCAGCGTCGCGTCATGCACGTGGTAGCCATCGACGATGAGGCCGCACCACGCGTCGGGATTCTCCAGCGCTGCACCGACCGCGCCCGGCTCTCGCGAGTTCATCGGCGTCATCGCGTTGAACAGATGCGTGATGCCGGTGATGCCGTTCGCGAAGCCGTCGCGCAGTTGTTCGTACGTCGCGGCCGTGTGGCCCGCGGCGATGACCACGCCGCGCCCGGCCAGCGCGCGCAGCGTGGCCGCCTCGAAACGTTCCGGCGCCAGCGTTACCAGCGTCACGCCGTCCTTGCCGAGCGAGGCGACGAGGTCGAGTTCGGACGCATCGGGCGTGTGGAACTTCGACGGATCGTGCACGCCCTTGCGCGCGGCGTTGAGGTACGGCCCTTCCAGGTGCACGCCGAGCACGCCCGGCACGGCCTGCGCGAGTGCCTCGCGCGTGGCGTCGATCGCGCGGCGCATGACCTCCACGTCATCGCTGATGAGCGTCGGCAGCATGCCGGTGGTGCCGTACTTGCGATGCGCGGACGCGATGCGACGCAAACCGTCGGCCGTCGGCTCGTCGTTGAACAGCACGTCGCCGCCACCGTTCACCTGCGTGTCGATGAAACCGGGCACGAGGTATTGGCCGGCAAGATCGACCACCTGCGCGTCCTTCGGCGGCGGACCCGGCACGACGGCGACGATGTGGCCGTCCTCGACGAGGACCGTCACGTCGGTCTCGAAACCGCGGTCGGTGAGGATGCGGCCGTTGGTGAAGGCGAGCGTGCTCATGGCTCAGACCGTCTCCGTCACCTTGTTCAGATGCGGCGGGACGTCGGGGTCGTGCCCGCGTGCGACGGCCAGCGCGTTCACCGCCTTGTAGAAGCTCTGCACCGCCAGCAGCGGTGTGCAGGCCGGATGCGGCGCCAGCGGCATCGGCAGCACGCCCTCGCGCGCGACCGCGCCCGGCCAGGTCAGCCACACCGGCGCGCCGCGCGCTCGGAATTCCTCGGCGACGGCAGCGGTGCCGCTCCCGGTGTCGTCATCCTGCGCGAAGGCGAGCACCGGGAAGCCGGGGCCGACGATCGCCATCGGACCATGCTTCACTTCGGCCGAGGAAAACGCCTCGGCGTGCAGGCCGCAGGTTTCCTTGAACTTCAGCGCTGCTTCCTGCGCCGCGCCGAGGCCCAGGCCGCGACCCACGACGAACAGGTTGCGCGCACCCGTCAGGCCTTCTACGAGCGGCGACCAGTCCATCGTCCACGCCTGGCGCAATGCGTCGGGCAGCGCGTCGACGGCGGCGAGCAGCTTCGCATCACCGCTCCAGCGCGCGGCCAGTTGCAGCAGCGCGGCCAGCGAGCACAGGTAACTCTTCGTCGCGGCCACGCTCTTTTCCGGGCCGGCACGCAGCGGAATCACCGTGTCCGCGATCTGCGCCAGCGGCGAGTCCTCGACGTTCACCAGCGCCACCACCAGCGCACCGGCGGCGCGCGCGATTTCCGCATTGCGCACCAGGTCCGGGCTCTTGCCGGATTGCGAGATCGCGACGAACAACGCGCCCTTCAGGTGCGGGCGCACTGCGTAGACCGAACCCACCGACGGCGATGCTGACGCCGTCACCAGGCCGAGCGTGGTTTCGAACAGGTACTTGCCGTAGGTGGCCGCGTGATCGGAACTGCCTCGCGCGCAGGTGACGATGAACACCGGCGGCTGCGCCTTCAGGCGCTGCACCAGCGCATCGATGATCGGCGCGTTCGCCTCGAACTGGCGCGCGACGGCGTCTGCGGTTTGCGCCGCTTCGGCATGCATGCGCGTGCTCGTGGCGGTGGGGATCTGCTCGCTCAAGGGATTACTCGCTCTGGAGTTCGGCGACGAAGTCGTACGCATCGCCGCGATAGAAGGATCGGGTGTATTCGACGACGCGACCGTCGTCGAGGAAGGTGCGGCGTTCGATGAACAGACCCGGGCTGCCTTCGGGCAGGTTCATCAGGCGGGCCTGTTCGGCGTCGAACGCGATGGCGCGCAGGCGTTGCAACGCGCGTGTCGGGCGCAGGCCCATTTTCTGGAAGGTTTCGTACAACGAGTTCTCGACCAATGCGGGATCGGCCAGCACGGCCTGCGGCACGACCGTACGCTCCAGCGCCAGCGCCATGTCGTCGGCGATGCGCAGCCGGTAATAGCGCACGACCTGCGCGCCAGGCGACAGGTTCAGCGCCATCGCCTCATCCGGCGTCACCTCGCCGATGCCGCGTTCGATGAAGCGCGATTTCGGATCGAGCCCGCGCGCGCGCAGGTCGTCGGTGAAGCTGGTGAGTTTGGAGAACGACTTGACGATGCGCTCGGCGACGAACGTGCCCGAGCCCTGGCGCTGCGTCAGCAGCCCGTCGGCGACGAGACCGGAGATGGCCTTGCGCACCGTCACGCGCGACAGGTCGAGCAGCTTGGTCAGTTCGCGTTCGCTGGGCAGCGCCTGGCCCGGCGTGAGTTCGCCGTTCTCGATGGCGTGCTGGAGCGTCCGGCGCAGGTGCTGGTAGGCCGGGGCGCGTCGCGCGTCGGCCTGGCGGCGGAACTCGTTGACCAGATAGTCCTGCATACGGTGGAGAATACCAGTGAGATACCAGTTCGGGCAAACAGGGCTGACCGGCGGGCACTGGTCTGACGGCCACGTCTACGACGAAAGTCGAATCAACCCCGAATGGGAGGGGCCCCAGTCCTGATTTCGCGCTCGCGTAACCCCAAGTCGCTGAAATTGCAGGGCTGGACCGTGGGAGCGCTATCCCTCGACCCCCTTGCCAGGCCGTATCCAACCCATTTGCACCAGTGGTATCTGACTGGTATCTTCACTGGTATGCCTGTGGTCTTCAAAACTTATTGCCGGAGCGCCTCGTGACCGCCGCCCCCATCGCGCCGATGGCGCCTTTCGACCTGATCATCTTCGGCGGCACGGGCGATCTGGCCCTGCGCAAGCTGCTGCCGGCCCTGTTCCACCGCTACGTCGACGGCCAGATCGTCGCCGGAACGCGCATCTTCGGCCTGGCGCGCGACAGCCAGACGGACGATGCCTATCGCGAACGCGTCCGCGAAGCGCTGCAGAAGCACCTTTCCTTCGACCTGCGCGCACCCGCTGCACTCGAGCCGTTCCTGCAGATGCTGTCGTACCGCCGCATCGACCTGCAGGCCGAGGAAGGCTGGGGCGAACTGGCCGGTGAGCTGTCGGACGAATCGCGCGTGCGTGTGTTCTACCTCGCTGTCGGTCCGGACCTGTTCGGCAGCGTCGGCGCGCGCCTGCAGGCGCACGGCCTGACCGGTGCGAACACGCGCGTCGTCGTCGAGAAGCCCATTGGCCACGACCGCGCCAGCGCCGCGGCGATCAACGACGCACTCGGCCAGGTGTTCGCCGAATCGCAGATCTATCGCATCGATCATTACCTGGGCAAGGAAACGGTGCAGAACCTCACGGCGCTGCGCTTTGGCAACGCGCTGTTCGAACCGTTGTGGCGCGCCGATCACATCGACCACGTGCAGATCACCGTGGCCGAAACCGTGGGCCTGGAACGCCGCGCGAGCTACTACGACAAGTCCGGCGCCCTGCGCGACATGGTGCAGAACCACATGCTGCAGCTGCTGTGCCTGGTGGCGATGGAACCGCCGTCCTCGCTTTCCGCCGACGCGATACGCGACGAAAAACTCAAGGTGCTGCGTTCACTCAAGCCCGTCGCCGACGGCATCACCTCGCAGGTCACCGTGCGCGGGCAGTACCGCGCCGGCGCGGTCGAAGGCCGCCCGGTGCCTGGCTATCTGGAAGAACTCGGCAGCAACGATTCGCGTACCGAAACCTTCGTCGCGCTGAAGGCCGAAGTCAGCAACTGGCGCTGGGCCGGCGTGCCGTTCTACCTGCGCACCGGCAAGCGACTGGCCGACCGCATGTCGGAGATCGTGCTGACCTTCCGCAAGGTGCCGCATTCGATCTTCGGCGACGAACCCGTCGCACAGAACCAGCTGGTGATCCGCCTTCAACCCGACGAGGGCGTGAAGCTGTGGATCGTCAACAAGATTCCCGGCCCGGGCGGGCTGCGCCTGCGCCGCGTGCCGATGGACCTGAGCTTCGCCGAGACCTTCGGCGGTCGCCAGCCGGAAGCCTACGAACGCCTGCTGATGGATGTCGTTCGCGGCAACCCGATGCTGTTCATGCGCCGCGACGAAGTGGAAGCGGCATGGGCGTGGATCGATCCGATCCTCGCCGCGTGGCAATCCAGCGGCGATTCACCCAAGGCGTACACCGCGGGCAGCTGGGGTCCCAGCTCGGCCGTGGCCCTGATCGAACGCGACGGAAGGACGTGGCATGAGGACGCAGTCTAAGAATTCACTGGCGGAGCGTTTGACCGTGCTGACACCCGATCCGTTGCCCGTGCGCGAGCATCTTTTCGACGACAAGGCACAACTGGCGACCGCGCTGGCCAAAGCCGTCGCCGCCGACCTTCGCGGCGCGATCGCGCGGCGTGGTGCCGCGCGCCTGGCCGTATCGGGTGGCACGACGCCCCGCGCGTTCCTGATCGAACTGTCCAGGCAGACGCTCGACTGGGCGCACGTGACGGTCGTTCCGGTGGACGACCGCTGGGTCGCTCCGGACCATCCGCGTTCCAACGAACGCCTGCTGCGCGAAACGCTCTTCCAGGGCGCCGCCGCGAAGGCGCAGCTGCTGCCGCTGCGCCGTCCGACCGCCACGCCGGAAGCCGCGCTGCTGCCGGTGCTCACGCAGGTCGCGAACGAAGCGCTGCCGCTGGATGTGGTCGTGCTGGGCATGGGCGACGACGGCCATGTGGCGTCGCTGTTCCCGGACCTCGTGCGCCGCGACATCGGCCTGCAACCGCGCGGTCGCGCGCCCGTGCTCGCCATCCGCAGCGCATCGGCGCCGGAGCCGCGCATGACCCTCACGCTGAGCGCGATCTTCACCGCGCCGTCGCTGTACCTGCATATCGAAGGCGCGAAGAAGCGCGAAGTTCTCGACGGCGCCGCACGCGATCCGCGCTCGACGCTGCCGATCCGCTCGGTGCTGTCCGGCGCGCCGGCCGCACCGATGCTGTACTGGAGTCCGTAAAAGCTCATGTCGAACCTGCATCCCGTCATTGCACAGGTCACGCAGCGCATCCGCGAGCGCAGCCTCGACCGACGCGCCGCGTACCTGGCGCGCATCGACGCGGCGTGCGGCCGCGGCCCGCATCGCGCGACGCTTTCGTGCGGCAACCTCGCGCACGGATTCGCCGCGTGCGGCAGCGACAAGGACGCGCTGCGCAGCGGCGTGTCGCCGAACCTCGCGATCGTCAACGCGTATAACGACATGCTCTCGGCGCACCAGCCGCTGGAGCGCTTTCCGTTCCTGATCAAGAACGCCGCGCGTGGCGTCGGTGCGACCGCGCAGGTCGCCGGCGGCGTGCCGGCGATGTGCGATGGCGTGACGCAGGGTCGCGCGGGCATGGAACTGTCGCTGTTCTCGCGCGAAGTGATCGCGCTGTCCACCGCCGTTTCGCTCTCGCACGACATGTTCGACGCCGCGCTGTACCTGGGCGTGTGCGACAAGATCGTCCCGGGCCTGCTGATCGGCGCGCTGAGCTTTGGCCACCTTCCGGCGATCTTCGTGCCCGCGGGTCCAATGACGTCGGGTCTGCCGAACGACGAGAAATCGCGCGTGCGCCAGCGTTACGCCGTCGGTGAAGCGACGCGCGAGGAACTGCTGGAAGCCGAAGCGCAGAGCTACCACGGCCCCGGCACGTGCACGTTCTACGGCACGGCCAATTCCAACCAGATGCTGATGGAACTGATGGGCCTGCATTTGCCCGGTTCCAGCTTCATCAACCCCGACAACCCGCTGCGCGATGCGCTCACCGCCGAAGCGGCGCGCCGCGCCGCGCAGATCACCGCGCTGGGCGAGGACTATCGTCCGGTGGGTCGCATCATCGACGAGCGCGCGATCGTCAATGGCGTCGTCGGCCTGCATGCGACGGGCGGATCGACCAACCACCTGCTGCACCTGATCGCGATCGCCGCCGCTGCCGGCATCGAGCTGCGCCTGGAGGATTTCGACGCGCTGTCGTCGGTCGTGCCGCTGCTGGCGCGCGTGTATCCCAACGGCAGCGCCGACGTGAACCACTTCCACGCGGCCGGCGGCCTGGCCTTCATGATCGGCGAACTGCTCGACGCCGGCCTGCTGCATGGCGACGTCGAAACCATCGCCGGGCCGGGGCTTGCGCGTTATCGCGTCGAAGCGCGCCTGGCAGCGGAACAACGCATCGAGTACGTCCCGGCCACCGAACGCAGCGGCGATCCCACGGTCCTGCGTCCGGTGGCCGAGCCGTTCCGTCCCGACGGCGGCCTGCGCGTGCTGCACGGGCCGCTGGGCACGGCGGCGATCAAGGTGTCGGCGGTGCCGGAAGATCGCTGGGTCATCGAAGCGCCCGCGCGCGTGTTCTCCGACCAGTCGCAGGTGAAGGGCGCGTTCGATCGCGGCGAACTCGATCGCGATGTCGTGGTGGTGGTGCGTTTCCAGGGCCCGCATGCGAACGGCATGCCGGAACTGCACCAGCTGACGCCGACGCTGAGCGTTCTGCAGAAGCGTGGCCATCGCGTCGCGCTGGTGACTGACGGCCGCATGTCCGGTGCGTCGGGCCAGGTGCCGGCGGCGATTCACATCAGTCCGGAAGCGGCCGTCGGCGGTCCGCTGGCGAAGGTGCGCGATGGCGATGTGATTCGCGTCGATGCCATCGCCGGGACGTTGCAGGTGCAGGTGCCCTCGGACGAATGGGATTCACGCGAGAACGCGACGACGGACCTCACGACCAGCCACTTCGGCATGGGGCGCGAGCTGTTCGCGGTGTTCCGCAATGCGGCCGCGCCGGCGCATCTGGGAGGCGGGATTTTCAATCCGCCGGTGTGAGGCATCGCATACAGCCCTCCCCCTGCTTGCAGCGGGAGGTTGGGAGGGACCGCAGGCGTGCAACGCCGAGCGTCACGGCGTGTGACGCCACCCCTCCCCAACGCTCTCCTGCATTCGCAGGCGAGGGAGCAACCGCATTCAACTCTGGAGAACAAGATGGGCCTGCTCGAATCCGTACTGCACGTCGCCCCGGTGATGCCGGTGGTGGTGATCGAAGACGCCCGCCACGCCATGTCGCTCGCACGCGCGCTGGTGGCCGGCGGCATCCCCGCCATCGAGATCACGCTGCGCACGCGCGCCGCGCTCGATGCGGTGCGCGCGATCGCCAATGAAGTCGACGGCGCGATCGTCGGTGTCGGCACCGTGCGCAAGCCGCAGGACTTGAAGGATGCCGAAGCCGCAGGTGCGCGCTTCGCCGTTTCCCCTGGCGCGACGCCAGACCTGATCGCCGCCGCGAAGGATTCGGCACTGCCGTGGCTGCCCGGCGCGGGCACCGCGAGCGAGGCGATGACGCTGTCCGAGCACGGCTTCATCTTCCAGAAGTTCTTTCCCGCCGAAGCCGCCGGCGGCGCGCCCGCACTGCGTTCGCTGCACGGCCCGCTGCCGGAGATCCGCTTCTGCGCAACCGGCGGCATCGGCGCGCACAACGCGCGCGACTACCTGGCGACGCCGAACGTCGCCTGCGTCGGCGGCTCATGGCTGACGCCGTCGCGCCTGGTCGCGGCGGAGGAATGGGGCGCGATCGAGGCGCTGGCGCGCGCGGCTACCTTGCTTCGCGGGTAAGGCAGGCCAAGCGAGCTCGCAGCACGCTTGAGTAACCCGGGTAAGCGAAGCGAACCCGGGTTGATCCGTCGACAGCCCCCCGGGTGCGCTTCGCTTACCCGGGCTACACGGGCCAATCGACGTCGGTGACGTTACTTCTTCAGCTCGATCACGAGCGTGCGCACCGGCTTTCCGCTCTCGTTCTTCGTGTCGTGCGTGACCGGCGCGCTCCATGCGACATCGCCGGCCTTGCGCGTCAGCTCCTTCGTCTTGCCGTCCGCGCCCGTCTGCCTGGCGGTGCCGCCGGTGAGGAAGACGACGAGCTGATCGGTCTTGTGCTCGTGCATGCCGGTGCTGGCGCCGGCGGGCATGTTCAACTCGATGACGCGGACATCGGCGTTGTCCAGCACGACCTTGGCGTTCTTGCCTGCGGTCTGAACCAGGTCCTGCGCGGGGGCGAGCGCGGGCAGCAAGAGGGCGCACGCGGCGGCGCACATCACGGTGAGGCGTTTCATGGATGGAACCTCCCTGCTCATGGCGAGCGGGGGCGTCCGGCTTGGAACGTTCGGGGGATGGCCGTCGGGCGCTCGCCAGAAGGCCCGACGAAAGGATCCCCGCGCGGGTCGGGTGGCCGTGCGGGCCTCGATGCAAACGGGGGCGGGGTGGACGACCGGCCGCGGGTTACGCGAATCCCGATTCCTCGATCAGTTCGTCCTCGAACGCCACGAAGCGCTGCAGGTCCAGACGGTCCAGACGCAGCCGCTGGGTCGCGGTGGAGAAGGCCATCGTCGCCAGGATCCGCTGCGGATCCCGCGCCCACGGCGGAACGTACAGCGGCGGCGCGATCAGACCGTTTTCGCGGTAGGGCGCCAGTTCGATCACGTCCGCCGTGGTCAGGCGCCCGGCGAACAGCATCGGCAGCAGTTCGCCGCGCCCTTCCTGCAGCGCCTTGCGCACGAACACGTGCACCAGCATGACGCCCTCCAGGTACGCGCCGTCCTTGGTGAAGCACACGCTCCCTCGCACGTCGCCACCGCGGAACAGGCGCGCGGCGCTGCAGAAACTTTCCTTTTCGCTCTGGCCGGCCTCGAGGAAACCCTTGAACACGTCGATGAAGTCCGCGCCATCCAGCGCCTGCTTCAGCATCACCACCCGCAACGCGATGCGGCGCAGGCGAGCGATGTCGAGCGCACCGGTGACGATTTCGGAGAACGTCGCCAGTCCTTCCTGCACGCGCGTGGTGCGCGGCGCGCCGACGCCCAGCGAATGCAGGTGCGGCTGGTGGATGCCGTTGAGCAGGGTCGCCGTATGGATGAAGGCTTCGTGCTCGACCAGCTGGTGCAGGTCGCGTTCGGAGAACATCGCGGACGAACGCAGCTTGATGCGACGGCTGCCGGCCGTCGCCTTCGACGGCAGTTCCGGATCGAGCACGACCTCGACCTTGTCATGGCGGAAGAACGGATTGATGTGCTCGCGCAACCTCCTGGCGAACTCGTCGGCGGGAATGTCCGCCGGCACGTCGGGAAGCAGGCGGCTGTCGATGAGTTCGTCGGTGATGTTCAGCACTTCGCGCGCGCTGTCGACATTGGTGATGTCCTGGCTGCGATAGCGGAAATCCGGCCGGCCGTAGAGCAGCGCCGAGCAGCGCGTGAACTCCGGCGAGCCGATCGCGCCGAGCATCTGCGCGGCGACGTAGTAGCTCCATGCGGTCTTGTAGAGCCAGCGGCCGACGGGGTGGCGGCGGTCGATCTGGCCCATGAGGGTGCGCAGGCCGTCAATGGTCGCCGACAGGTCGACCGGTGCCGTGGCCGGCTGCGGCAGTTCGGGTTTGCCCTGGCGCCATTGCTCCAGGAACTTCGTCTCCAGCGAGGCGGGCCAGCCGATCGCCTTGAGCACGCACACCTTGCGCCCCAGTCCGACCAGCGCGTGGTCCTGTTCCATCAACCGGGCGATTCCCGGCTCCTCCAGCACGGAAGGCAACTGCGGTCTCGCGTTCATGGTCGGCCCCGATCGATGCGCCCGCCGGGTAGGAGACCACCGGAGTCGTTTCGCGGCCGTGAGATTCCCCGCCGTGTCGCCTACTGTTTTGGGGAACCCGCCGGGAGAGGGCTCAAACGCGGACGACTGCGGATCTCAGGTCTTCGGCCGCGGCGGCGCGGTCGACCCTCGCACCACCAGCTCCGGGCTGAAGCCTTCGTTGGGCGCCGCCTTGGGCGCGTGTTCGCGGATTTCCTGCAGCAGCCGGTGCGCCGCATGGCGTGCGATTTCCTGCGTCGCCTGCTTCGCCGTGGTCAGCGCCGGCCAGCTCTGCTTGGAGAACGGGCTGTCCTCGAAACCGGCGATGGACAGGTCGTAGGGCACGTTCATTCCGCTGGACTTGGCCGCCGCCAGCACGCCGGCGGCGATTTCGTCGTTGCTGCCGAAGATCGCCGTCGGGCGGTCGGTCAGTGCGAACAGGCGGCGGGCGCCGCGGAAGCCGTCGTCGAAGGAGTAATCGCCCTCGACCACCAGGTCCGCATCGAGCGGGATGCCGTACTCGCGCAGCGCGTCTTCGTATCCCTTGTAGCGCTCCCACGAGGAGCCGTGCGACTTGCCGCCCCACAGGAAACCGATGCGGCTGTGGCCCAGCTGGATCAGGTGCTCGGTGATGTCGTAGGCCGCGTCGCGGTCGTCGACGTAGACGCAGGCACTGCCGTCCTGCGGGTCGGCCGCCGCCGACACGATGCGCACCAGGTTCACGCCGTGCGCGACCAGTTCGGTCACCAGCTCGTTGCGTTCCGACATCGGCGGCGCGAGTACCAGGCCGGCCAGGCGCGAGTGCTGCACCAGCTCGATGAGCTCGCTGGCCAGATTCGGCGAGGAGGAATCGCAGGGATGGATCTGCAGGCCGTAGCCGGTCTCGCGGCACACCGACAGCACGCCGTTCTGCACGGCGATGACGTAGTACGGGTTCGGGTTGTCGTACACCAGGCCCAGCGCGTACGGCTGCGCGCTGCGCAGGCTGCGCGCCGACGGATCGGGCTGGTAGCCCAGTTCGGCGATGGCCTGGCGCACGCGCTGGCGCGTGCTTGCCTGCACGCTGGGTTCGTCGTTGATGACGCGCGAAACGGTCTTGAGCGACACCTCGGCGCGCTCGGCTACATCTTTGATCGTGGGTCTGCGCACCATTCCCTCGCGTGGTCCCGTCTTCATGGCGGTCCAATGAGAACGACTAGCCTAACCAGCGCCACCGGCGTTTGGAATCACGTCCGGTGGCGCATGGTGGATGGCTGTCGTCCGTTGTCGAACGATCAGCCGTGCTGCGAGGCCGTCGCGCCGTTGACCACGTCGTGCCGCTGGCCGGCTTTGTGGCCGCGCAGCGCGAAGTACAGGATGTACAGGTAGCACGGCACCATCAGCATGACGAACACCAGCTGGAAGTCGTGGTCCTGCTTGAGGTGAACGAACAGCTGCGGGACCACCGCGCCGCCGGCGATGCCCATGATCAGCAGCGCCGAGCCGTATTCGGTGAAACGGCCCAGGCCCTGGATCGCCAGCGGGAAGATCGCCGGCCACATCATCGCGTGGGCGAAACCCAGCGCGGCGACGAAACCCACCGAGACGTAGCCCTTCGTCAGGAACGCGCCGATCGCCAGCAGCGCGCCGAGCACGGCGGAGAAGGTCAGGTAGCGTTCCTGCGAGATGAAGCGCGGGATCGCGACCAGTCCCACCACGTAGCCCAGCAGCATGCCGGCCAGCGTGAGCGAGGTGAACAGCTTGGTTTCATCCAGCGGCAGGCCGAAGCCCTGCCCGTAGGTGCCGATGGCGTCGCCCGCCATCACTTCCACGCCCACGTAGACGAAGATGCACAGCGCGCCCAGCCACACGTGCGGGAACTGGAACAGGCTGGTCTTGCGCGTGCTGCCTGTGTCACCGTCGGCGTTGACGTCTTCGGCCTTGATCTCCGGCAGCGGCGAAAACACGATGCCCACCGCCAGCAGCGCGAGCAGGCCGGCCATGACCATGTAGGGGTCGTGGATGCGCGAGGCGAATTCGTTGAGCAGTTGCTCCTTCGTCGCCGCGTCCGCGTTGGCCACCTGCGTGGTCAGGTCGCCCATGCCGTGCATCACCAGTGTGCCGATGACCAGCGGCGCGAGGATGCCCGCGACCTTGTTGCAGATGCCCATCACCGCGATGCGCTGCGCCGCGCCTTCGATCGGCCCAAGGATGCTGATGTACGGATTGGAGGCGGTCTGCAGGATCGCCAGGCCCGCGCCGATCACGAAGATGCCCGTGATCGCGCCGCCGTAGACGCGCGCCGTCGTGTACTGGCCGAACACCGCCGCGCCCACCGCCATCAGGAACAGGCCCAGCGCCATGCCCTTCTTCATGCCGGTGAATTTCAGGATCACCGAGGAAGGCAGCGCGAGCACGAAGTACGAGATGTAGAACGCGAACGGAATCAGGAACGCCGCCGATTCGCTCACGTTGAAGGCGAGCTTGGCGAACGCGATCAGCGGGCCGTTGAGCCAGGTGACGAAGCCGAAGATGAAGAACAGCGCGCCGATGATCGCGATGGACCCGTAGTGGCTGCGCGACGCGGTGGGCGTGGACGTGGACATGCGGATTCCCCTCCCAAGGAATGCGGTTTGGATGACGCAGGTTGACCTGGACGACATCCGGTGGCGCAACGTTGTCACAAGTTCTGTCCGCAAGCCAGAGAGCGGCTGAAAAGCCCGAGCGGCGCGGTGCAGAAGCGTTTTCCTTTTGTTGCGGCGCAGCAGAAACTGCCGTTCGTCGGACCTGACACCGGTGTTTCTGACAATTTCGTAACTTCTGGTTGACAACGTTGTCAGGGCCGCGCCAATCTCGGCCGCGCCGGCTGGGAGCCGGTGCGAGCGGAGGAACCATGCGGTGGGATACGAAGGAAGCACGAGCCCGGTCATGCCACGCGAACGCGCTGTGCCAGCGCGCGTTGCGCGGGTGAGCGCCGTGCCGCCGCTGACGCTGGTCGAACCCCGTTTCCTCGCCGCCGACGTCGGCGGCACGCACACCCGTGTGGGCCTGGTCCGTCCGGGCGGCGCCGGGGAATCCGATGTCGTCGTCCTGGCGCACCACAAGTATGTGTGCGCCGATTACCCGAGCCTGGGCGCGATCCTGGCCGACTTCATCGCCAGCCACAGCGCGTGCGCCGGCATCGACCGCGTCACCATCGCCTCCGCGGGCGTGGTGCTCGACGACGTGGTCATCAATGCGAACCTGCCCTGGCGCATCTCGCTGTCGGAGCTGCGCAGCCAGCTGCGCCTGAGCGAACTGCAGTACATCAACGATTTCCAGGCCGCCGCGCATGCCGCGCAGTGCATGGACCCGGCCGATTCGCTGCTGCTCACGCCCGGCGTGAGCGCGGCCAACGCCGGTCCCGTCCTGGTGGTCGGCCCCGGCACTGGCCTAGGCGCGGCGGTCCGCATCCCGCACCGCAGCGGCACCGTCGTGCTGCCCACCGAAGCCGGCCACATCGCCTTCGCCCCGGGCAACGCGCGCGAAACGGCCATCCTGGAATGGACGCGCCAGCGTGGTTTCACCCACGTGCCAACCGAACGCTTCGTGTCCGGTCCCGGCCTTGTGAACCTGTATGAGGCCATCTGCGCGCTGGACGGCGTCGAGCCGCAGCTGCGCGCACCGGCCGCGATCACGCAGGCCGCGCGAGATCTGGATGCGTCCGCGCGCGAAGCCGTACTGACGTTCTGCGCACTGCTGGGCAGCACGATTGGCGACCTGATCACCGTCAGCAGCGCCAAGTCGGTGTTCATCGCCGGCGGCATCCTGCCGCAGCTGAAGGATTTCCTGCCGCACAGCCAGTTCCACGCGCGCCTGCTGGACAAGGGCGTGATGCACGCCGCGCTGGAACGCGTACCTGTCCGCCTGATCGAAAACGACCGCCTGGGCGTCATCGGCGCCGCCAGCTGGTACCTCGAGCACCTGTCGCAAAGCAGTCTGCAGTCCGAACCGTCCAAGGGCGGCGGCGCGTAAGCGTCACCGCGAAGCACGCAAGGAATACGGCCAGCGCCCCTGCGCGAGGGCCAGGAAACGGGCTTCGTAACGCCGGCAGAAAGAACCGGCACTGCGGAGTCGTACATCAACCCGTGGGAGGGAGAGCAATGAAGCTTCGCAAGACAGCACTATCGGCCAGCATCGTTTTCGCGCTTAGCATCGCCGGCAACGTGGCCGCGCAGACCGCGCCGGCTTCCAGCCAGGACGCCAAGGACCTGGATACGGTGATCGTCACCGGCATCCGCGGTGCGCAGGAAAAGTCGCTCAACACCAAGCGCGACGCGGCATCGCACATCGAAGTGGTGAATGCCGAAGACGTGGGCAAGCTGCCGGCGCATAACGTCGCCGACACCCTGCAGCGCCTGCCGGGCGTGAGCATCTCCTCGTCCAGCGCCAACGAAGGCGGCTTCGACGAGAACGACCGCGTCAGCCTGCGCGGCACCAGCCCGAGCCTGACCCAGACGCTGGTCAACGGCCACACCATCGGCAGCGCCGACTGGTTCATCCTCAGCCAGACCGAAACCGTGGGCCGCAGCGTCAGCTACTCGCTGCTGCCGTCGGAAATCGTCAGCCAGGCCGTGGTGAACAAGACCTCGCAGGCCAAGTTCGTCGAAGGCGGCGCCGCCGGCTCGGTGAACGTGATCACCCGCAAGCCGCTGGACTTCGCCAACCAGATTTCGGCCGAAGGCTCGATCGGCGCGGTCTACTCCGACCTGCCGGGCAGCACCAAGCCGCAGGTCAGCGGCCTGTTCAACTACAAGAACGACGCCAACACCTTCGGCTTCATGGCGCAGGCGTTCTACCAGGAACGCGAGCTGCGTCGTGACGGCCAGGAAATCGTCGGTGGCTTCTCGACGATCTCGGCCACCGACCCGGTCGCCGCGACCAACCCGGACCTGATCGGCGTGATGTACCCGAACCTCCCCGGTTCGGCCTACTTCACCCAGACGCGCGAGCGCATGGGCGGCCTGATCGAACTGCAGGCCAAGCCGAGCGACGATCTGACGCTGGGCCTGAGCGCGTTCTACTCCGACATGGACGCGAAGAACTACAACCGCAACTACATGCTGTGGACCGGCAACTTCGTGCCCAACCAGGCGCCGCTGCCGGGTTACGTCGTGCAGGACGGCACGCTGGTGAAGGCCGACTACGCCGGCGCGGCCAGTGCGCCGGGTTATGGCATCTACGACATGATCTCGCGCCCGGAATCGGCCGCGAAGACCGGCTACACCACCTTCGACGCGGCGTGGGACATCAACGAGGCCTTCTCGCTGAAGACCCAGGTCGGCTACACGAAGGGCCAGGGTGAAACCCCGACGCAGAACATCGCCGAAGTGGTCACCGGTCGCAGCGGCGGCGGCTGGGAAGTGCGCGGCACCGACAACACCGTCAACTGGTACCTCAACAATCCGGCCGGCCCGACCACCGACGGCTTCGGCACCTGGGGCATCCAGTACTACGACGTGATCGACAAGGAAACCTGGATCACCGCCGACGCGACGTGGTTCAGCAACAACGGCGTCCTGTCGTCGGTCGACTTCGGCGTGCGCTACGCCGACCACACCCGCGAAGTGAACAGCCCGTACGGTTCCGATCCGGGCGACATCGCCGGCGCACTGCAGGGCACCTCGCCGGGCTTCTATCCGGGCGACTTCGGCGACGGCCTCGGCGGCACGTTCCCGGGCCCGGGCGTGTGGTACTTCACGCAGAGCGCGCTCGAGCAGGCGGTGAAGAACAACTCCACCGTTCGCAAGGACGGCGCCCGCCACAACTACGGCAGCGAGTTCAACATCAACGAGGAGAACACCGCGCTCTACGCACAGGCGAACTTCTCGGGCGACAAGTGGAGCGGCAACGCCGGCCTGCGTTACGTCGACATCAGCCAGGACATCCAGTTCTGGCGCGGCCTGGGTAGCAACGCGACGATCACGCCCGACGCGACCAGCCTGTTCGGCAACTTCGTCAACGTGCGCCAGAACAACAAGCACGACCGCGTCCTGCCGAGCGTCAACTACCGCTACAACTTCGCCGACGATCTGATCCTGCGCCTTGCCGCGTCGCAGACGATGACGCTGCCCGACTACTCGGCCCTCGCCGGTGCGGTGTCGCTGTCGAACCTGACGCACACCGGTACGGCGGGTAACCCGGACCTGGATCCGATCATCTCGACCAACTTCGACGCCTCGCTGGAGTGGTACTTCACCGAACGCGGCCTGCTGGCGGCGAGCGTGTTCTCGATGGACCTGGACAACTACGTCCGTTACGCCACCGAGACGCGTGAGTACGTCAACGACCAGAACGGCATGGTCGAGCCGTACGAAGTCACGCTGCCGGTCAACAGCGACGGCAAGGTGCGCGGCGTCGAGCTGACCTACGAGCAGCCGATCGGCGACTACTTCGGCATCTCGGCCAACTACACCTACGCCGATGGCGAGGCCGATGTTCCGGCGGGCAGCGATGCGACCGATGCACTGGTCGGCACTTCGAAGAACACCTACAACCTGTCGGCATTCTTCGAGAACGATCGCTTCAACGCGCGAGTGGCCTACACGTTCCGTTCGTCCTTCTACCACGGCATGCTGCGCGCCAATGAGTACTTCCAGGACGACTTCGGCACGCTGTCGGCTTCGTTCGGCTACAAGGCCACCGACTGGATGTCGATCAGCCTGGACGCGCTCAACCTCAACAACCCGACGTTGAACTACTACGTGGCCGACGGCCATCCGCAGGCGTTCTACAAGAACGGTCGCCAGTACTATCTGAACTTCCGCTTCAAGTACTGATGCGCCGTTTGTTGACGGTGTAAAAGCAACACAGCGGGCCCGGTCATGCCGGGCCCGCTTGTTTCCGGCGCCCGCCAGCGGCGCTGTCGACGGGAGAGTGAGTAACGATGAAACGGCAACTCGTACTGGGTATCGCCACCGTGGCGATGGCGATGGGACTGTCGGCCTGCAAGCGCGATGAAGCGCCCACGGCAGGCACCGCGAACACCACCGCGGCGAAGCCTGCGGAATCGACGGCGGCAACGACCATCGAAGCCAGCGCCGCCGCCACGCCGGTGATTCCGCGTCCGGCGAAAGTGGAACTGCGCGATGGCCGCTTCGCCTTCGGCCCGCAGGCGCGCATCGCGGTGGTCGGCATCGATGCCGAAACCACGCGTATCGCACAGGACTTCGCCTCGCGCGTGAAGCTGGCACGCGGCTTTGCTCCGCAGGTTGGCGGCGCAGCGGACGGCGCCGCGGTCGTGTTCGCCATCGATGCGAACATCGCACCCGCTGGCGATGAGGCCTATGTCGTCGACATCACGCCGCAGGGCGTGAAGATCAGCGCGCGCAAGCCGGCCGGCCTGTTCTACGGCGCGGTGACGCTGTGGCAGCTGCTCGCCGACGGCGCCCAGGGCGAGGCGTCGATCGCCACGCAACGCATCGAGGACGCGCCGCGCTTCGGCTGGCGTGGCCTGATGCTCGACGTCGCACGCCATTTCCGCACGCCCGATGAAGTGAAGGCGCTGCTGGACCAGATGGCGCTGCACAAGCTCAATACCTTCCACTGGCATCTCACCGACGACCAGGGCTGGCGCGTGGAGATCAAGCAGTATCCGAAGCTGACGCAAGTTGGCAGCTGCCGCATTCCCGCCGCCGCGGCCGGTCGCGACGCCAAGGGCAAGCCCGCGCCTTATTGCGGCTTCTACACGCAGGACGAAATCCGCGACATCGTGAAGTACGCGTCGGAGCGCTACATCACCGTCGTCCCCGAATTCGACCTGCCCGGTCATGCGCAGGCAGCGATTGCCTCGTACCCCGAATTCGGCGTGCCCGGCAACGCACCGCCGGTCTCGCCGGACTGGGGCGTGAACACGTGGCTGTTCAACGTCGACGACAACACGTTCACGTTCCTGCAGAACGTGCTGGACGAGATGATGCCGCTGTTCCCCGGCCAGTATTTCCACCTGGGCGGCGATGAAGCGGCGAAGGACCAGTGGGAACAGTCGGCCACGGTGCAGGCGAAGAAGAAGGCGCTGGGCCTGAAGGACGACATGCAGCTGCAGAGCTGGTTCATGGGCCGGCTGGGCAAGTACATCGAAGCGCACGGCAAGCGCATGATCGGCTGGGACGAGATCCTCGAAGGCGGCCCGCCGGCCGACGCGACGGTGATGTCCTGGCGCGGTACCGACGGCGCGATCGAAGCCGCGCGTGCGGGTCATGACGTGGTGATGGCGCCGTCGCCCGACCTGTACCTGGACCACGTGCAGAGCGATGCCGCCGATGAAACGCCCGGGCGCCTGGATGTGATCTCGCTGAAGAACATCTACGACTTCACGCCCGTTCCGGTGCAGCTGAGCGCCGACCAGGCCAAGCGCATCCTCGGCGTGCAGGGCAACCTGTGGACCGAACACCAGCGCACGTTCCAGCGCATGCAGCGTTCGCTGTTCCCGCGCGGCGCGGCGCTGGCCGAAGTCACGTGGTCGCCGGCATCTCGCCTGGACTGGAACGACTTCCTGCAGCGAATGGCGTTCCAGATGGAGCGCTACCGCCTGACCGGCTTCGATGCCGCCGACAGCGCGTTCGCCGTGCGCTTCACGCCGCAGCCGGTCGAGGCCGGCAAGGGCTCGCTCGCCCTGTCGAACCAGAGCAACTTCGGCACGATCCGCTACACGCTCGACGGCAGCGAGCCGACTGCGACCTCGCAGGCGTACGCGCACCCGCTCGAACTGCCGCTGCCGACGACGGTGAAGGCCAACGCGTTCGCCGACGATCGCGTGCTCGCCGCGACGCGCACGTTCGCGCTGGACATCCGCAGCCTGCGCACCCGCAGCAGCAACGCGCTGCGCTCGTGCAAGAAGGACCTCATGCTGCGCATGGAAGACGACGCGCCCGCCGATGGCAAGACCGGGGAACGCCAGTTGCTGCTGGCCGACGTGTTCGATCCGTGCTGGATCTTCGATGCGGCGCAGCTGGACGGCATCGCCACGCTGGAGGTGCGCGTGGGCCAGCTGCCGCACAACTACGCACTGTGGAAGGAAGCGAGCAAGGTCGTGACGCGTCCGGCGAAGATCCCGGGCGGCGCGCTGGAGGTCCGACTGGACGGCTGCGAAGGTGAGCCCATCGCCATCCTGCCGCTGGCGCCGGCCCGCAAGTCCGATGGCCTCACCACGCTCGCTGCGCCGATGCCGACCCAGGCCGGCCGCCACGACCTGTGCTTCACCTTCGCCTCGGGCGAGTACAACCCGATGTGGGTCGTGGACCAGGTGACGCTGTTGCCGGCAGCGCACTGAGGAGCACTGCCGCTCCGGGCCGCAGGGGCGGTCCGGAGCGTGCGGGCCGTCCCGCCTTGCCGAAGCGGCACTCCGGCTTGGCCCGGTCCTGCCGATAAACCGGATCGGGACGTACGAACGCCACGATCCCGGCCCGGTACGGGTTAGGATTGCTGCGTTGCACAGGGGGATTCACACATGCTTGGTCGCACTCTTTTCGCGACGGCCCTTCTGGCCGTCACCGGCGCCGTGTCGGCGCAAAGCCTCGCGCGTCCGTCGGAGTTCTATTTCGACGCCGACGCGAACACCGTCAAGCCGATCATCGCCGTGCGCGAGACCGGCGAGGCGGCCACTGACAAGCTGGTCAAGGCCATCGAGCGCAACCCGCGCGCCAAGGGCGAGGTCGCGCAGCTCGCGCACCTGGCCATGGGCGCCGGACGCCTGGACCTTGGCAAGCAGCTGTACGGCCGCGCCCTGACCACCATCGACCGCAGCGACAGCCTGTGGCGCGCCGTGGTCTGGAATTACGGCTGGGACCTGTACCGCACCGGCGATTTCGAAGGCGCGTTCGCGCAGTGGCGCCTGCTCGTGGAGTCGCGCGCGGTCACGGCATCGTGGATGCCGCCGACGCTCGCGCTGTCGCTGTGGTCGATCGGTCGCAAGGACGAAGCGCTGCAGTGGTACGGCGCCGCGGTGCGCACCGAACCGCAGCAGTGGAACAGCAGCGGCAGGTTCGCCAGCCTGCTGCCGGACTGGAGCGATGCCGAGCGCGCGACGCTGGCTGAAGTGCAGGCCGCCTGGTCGGCAAATCCGCCGGCCTGGCCGTAAGGGCTGTCGGCCCTCTCCCGGCGGGAGAGGGTTGGGGCGAGCGTGCTCGCGATGGCGAGCGGCTCGCTTCCTTCGAACTGCGTGGCCGTCCACCCAGGAGCGGATCGATTCCCGCTTTCTCCGGAGTGGCGGCCCGTGCTGTGGGCCAGCGCCCCGCTTCGGGATGCCGGCCCACTGGCCATGATGACGATCGCGTCTTCCGGACGGGTCCACGCCCGCAGATCCCGCAAGCGTCGCCGCGCTAGGATGCGGCTTCGTCCTGGGGGATTTCGTACGTCATGCGCCTGCTGTTCGCCACCGCCCTGCTGAGCCTTCCCGTCACCGCCATGTGCGCAGATCGCATCACCGGCCAACCCTTCGCCACCCGCAGCGAGGTCTACGCCCCGCATGCGATCGCCGCCACCTCGCATCCGCTCACCACACAGATCGCGCTGGACGTGATGAAGTCCGGCGGCAGCGCGGTGGATGCCGCCATCGCGGCCAACGCGGCGCTCGGACTGATGGAGCCCACCGGCAACGGCATCGGTGGCGACCTGTTCGCCATCGTCTGGGATCCGAAGACGAAAAAGCTTTACGGCTACAACGGCTCGGGCCGTTCGCCCAAGTCGCTGACGCTGGCCGAATTCCAGCGCCGCGGCCTCAAGGACGTCCCGTCGCACGGCCCGCTGCCGGTGACGGTACCCGGCACGGTGGACGCGTGGTTCGCGCTGCACGACCGCTTCGGCCGCAAGCCGATGAAGGACGACCTCGCGCCGGCCATCCGCTATGCGCGCGAGGGCCATCCGGTGCACGAGGTCATCGCGTATTACTGGGGCCGCAGCGTGCCGACGCTGTCGAAATGGCCGGGGTTCACCGAACAGTTCACGATGGACGGAAAGCGCGGCCCGCGCACCGGCGAGATGTGGAAGAACCCCAACCTCGCCAGCACGCTCGAAAAAATTGCGAACGGCGGCCGCGACGTCTTCTACAAGGGCGACATCGCACGCACGATCGATGCGTATTTCAAGGCGAACGGCGGCTTCCTGAGCTATGACGACCTTGCCTCGCACACCGGCGAATGGGTCGAACCGGTCAGCACCAACTACCGCGGCGTCGATGTGTGGGAGCTGCCGCCCAACGGCCAGGGCATCGCCGCACTGCAGATCCTCAACCTGCTCGAACCTTACGACCTGAAGTCGTACGGGTTCGGCAGCCCCGAGCACGTGCATCTGTTCACCGAGGCCAAGAAGCTCGCCTTCGCCGACCGCGCCGCGTCCTACGCCGATCCGGACTTCTACAAGACGCCGACGGCCAAGCTGATTTCCAAGCCGTACGCGCGCGAACGCGGCAAGCTGATCTCGATGGACAAGGCCGCCCAGGCGGTCGAGCCGGGCGTGATCCCGCAGCTCAACGAAGGCGACACGATCTACATGACCGTCGCCGATGCGGACGGAATGATGGTTTCACTGATCCAGTCCAACTACCGCGGCATGGGCAGCGGCATGGCGCCTCCGGGCCTGGGCTTCATCTTCCAGGATCGCGGCGAGCAGTTCGTGCTGAAGGAAGGCCACCCGAACACGTTCGCCCCGGGCAAGCGTCCGTTCCACACCATCATCCCCGCCTTCGCCACGAAGGACGGCAAGCCGTGGCTGAGCTTCGGCGTGATGGGCGGCGCGATGCAGCCGCAGGGCCACGCGCAGATCATCATGAACCTGGTCGATTTCGGCATGAACCTGCAGGAAGCCGGTGACGCGCCGCGCATCCAGCACGACGGCAGCACCGAACCGACCGGGCAGGCCACCGCGATGGTCGATGGCGGCGAACTCGACCTGGAATCGGGCTTCAGTTACGAAACCGTGCGCGCACTGATGCGCAAGGGCCACAGCGTGCGCTTCGCCGACGGCCCATACGGCGGCTACCAGGCGATCATGGTCAATCCGAACGGTGGTTACGTCGGCGCCAGCGAATCGCGCAAGGACGGCCAGGCCGCAGGTTACTGAGATGAACGGCGCCGACGTCGTCCCGCTGCTTCGCCGCGCATGGGCCGCGCTGCAGCAGGGACAGCCGGCGCCCGCGCGCATCGACTGCGAAACGGCGCTGCAACAGGCGCCCGATTCCTTCGACGCATGGCGCCTGTACGCGATGACGCTGCAGGCGCTGGGTGAAGCCGCCTCCGCGCGCAACGCGTTGCAGCGCGCCTTGTCGCTGCGCCCCGGCGATGGGGCGACGGCGCTCGACCTTGGCACGTTGCAATTGAACGCCGGCGAGATCGATTCCGCGCTCGCGTCGCTGTCGGTTGCGATGCAGCGACTTCCGCAGGAACCGCGCGCCGCGTTCCGCCATGGCACGGCGGCATTCCTTTCCGGCGACCACGCACTGGCGGCGTCCAGTTTCGAAACCGCCGCACGCTTGAAGCCGGACTGGAGCGAGGCCTGGAACAACCTCGCCGCCGCGCATGGCAAGCGACAGGACTACGTTGGCGCGATCGCCGCCGCGCGCAATGCACTGCGCCTGAGGCCGGATGACGCGACCGCGCACCAGGCACTGGCCGCACTTCAGTCGAACCTGTTCGACCACGCTTCACTGCAGGAAGGTCTGCAGCATGCATTGCGCGCATTGCAGTTGGATCCATCGCTCGCACCGGCGCATCGCGATGCGGCGATCCTGTCGCGCAAGCTCGGCGATCCCGCCGGCGCGCAGGCGCATGCGCGGCGTGCGCTGGAACTTGCACCGAACGACATCGACAACGTCGACACACTCGGCGAGCAGCTTCAACTCAACGGCCGCACGAATGAAGCGGTAGGCGTCTACGCGCGTGCGATGGCCGCCGGCTTGGATTCGCCGGTGCTGCATCGGCAGCACGGCATCGCGCTGCTGCATGACGGCCAGCTCGACGCCTCGCGCCGAGAACTCCGCGACGCGTTGCGTCGTGCGCCGGACGACCAGCGCACCATCGCGCACCTGGGTGTCGTCGTCGCGCAGGAGGACGCCTCGCGCGCCGCGCAATGGCTGGGCCTGCACCGCCACGTCCATGCGATCGAACTGACGACGCCCGCGGCGTTCGCCGATGCGCACGCATTCCATGCCGCGCTTGCCGACGACATCCGCCGCCACAGCCAGCAACGCTGGGAGCCGGCGGGGCTCGCCGCGCGCAATGCATACCTCAGTGGCGACCTGCTGGCCGACCGCACGCCGGCGATCGTCGGCTTTGAACAGCGCCTGCGCGAGGCGATCGACGCGTTTCTCGCCCGTTGCCGAACGGCAAGCATCGGCGACGGCGCACTGAACGAGGACGACCTTTCGAGCGATGTCTTCCTGCGGAACGCGCCGGAACGTTACCGCCTGCACGTGTGGGCGACGCAGGCTGCGCAGAGCGGCTTCATCGATACGCATATCCACGAGGATTCGTGGCTGTCCGGCGCGTACTACGTCGAACTGCCCGATGCGATCGACGCCGACGACGCGACGCACGCGGGCTGGATCGAGTTCGGCCGCCCGTTTGCGGGCCTGCCGCAGCCGCCCGACGCCGCGATTCGCCAGGTGTTGCCGCAAGTCGGCACGTTGCTGCTGTTTCCCTCGTACCTGTTCCATCGCACGCTGCCGTACGCGGGCAGCGGCGAGCGCATCAGCATCTCCTTCGACCTCGCGGCGGTGTGATCAACCTTCGCCCTGTTCGATCGGCTCGTCCCTGGCTTCACGGTACGCCGCATCGATGAAGGGCTGTGTCCAGTAACGATCGAACCATCGTGCGAGCCACGGGTCGTCGCCGACGAAACGTGCGCGATCATCCGACAGATCGATGCGCTGGTTCGCCTCGTCCAACGTCACGCCCTGCTTCACGAGCGGCGCGATGGCTTCGCGCGTATGGCCGATCAGGTCGATGAGGCGTGTAACGTAAGTGTCGTCGGGCATCGCGGCCCCGTGCCCGGGAATCCAGACAACCGGATGCATCGCCTGCATTGCGCGCAGCGTGCGCTGCCAGTCCGCGGGATAGGCGTTGAAGCCGAACGGAATCGGCGAGACGACCAGATCTCCCGTCGCCATCACCCGCTGGCGTGGAAGCCACGCAATGAGATCGCCGTCGGTGTTCCCGCGACCGGGATGGCGAAGTTCGACCAGGCGCGTCGCATCGTCCAGCCTCAGCGAATCGACGAAGGTGCGCGTTGGCAGCACGAGTGCGAGATCGCGCGTGTCGATGCGGTACTGCGCGAACAGCCGCTGCGATGCTTCGAAGCCTTCGCGCTCGCGCGCGGTGAGGCCGGGCTTGGCGAGCGAATCGCGAAGGAAGGTCTCCGGTCCGTCCAGGCGCTTGTCGAAGGCGGCCTGCAACGCGGCGTCCGGCGCGCCCTTGGGATACGCCTTCATCGAACGCCCGCGCAGGTGCGCGTCGGTGATGTCGGTGGCGATGATCTCCGCGGTCGGCCACGCCTGCACGATCGACGACAGGCCCAGCACGTGGTCGCCATGCCAATGCGTGATCGCCACCGCCTTCACCGGCTTCCCGCTGACCGACCGCACGAGTTCGACGATGCGTCGTCCTGCACCGGGCGAACCACCTCCGTCAATCAGCACCAGTCCGTCGGACTGTTCGATCACGACGACATTGCCGATGGGCTGGACGTGGAACGGCTGCGGCTGCGCGATCAGCCAGACGCCATCGACGACGCTTGTGATGGTCTGGAAGTAGCCGTCGCGTTGCGTCGGCAACGAAGGGCGAGGCGCGACGCCGCTCGCCAGCACGGACGCACACAACGAGGCCGCAAGCACGGCGGCGACCAGGCGTCGGACGACGCGTGTCATCGGCAGGGTCCTTCGAGGAGCTCGCCGGATCATCACGCCAGCGCGTGCGCCGCGCGTGGCCCGGAGGTCACGCCCGGGGAGATTGGCGTCAGTCGGCCGGGACCGTGCGCCCCTGCGCCCATTCCCGCAAGCCCTGCACGCGTTCGGCCATCAGCACCGACAGCGGGCGTGTCTGCTTGAGTTCGGCGCGCAACAGGAAATCGTTGAGCGGCGACTTCACGGCGTGTGCGGCGTACAGCGCGGCCACGATGGCCTGTTCGATCTCGGCGCCGGAGAACCCATCGCTCGCCGTGGACAGGCCGGGCAGGTCGAAGCTTGCCGGCTCCAGCGCGCGACGGCGCAGGTGCAATGCGAACAACTGCTCGCGGGCCGCTGCGTTGGGCAGGTCGACGAAGAAGATCTCGTCGAAGCGGCCCTTGCGCAGCAGTTCCGGCGGCAGTGCGTCGATCTGGTTCGCGGTGGCGACCAGGAACACGCGCGATCTGCGCTCGGCCATCCACGTCAGCAGGTAGCCGAGCACGCGACGCGACACGCCGCCATCGCTGTCTCCGCCATCGCCAGCCAGGCCTTTCTCGATCTCGTCGATCCACAGCACGCACGGTTCGAGCTGCTCGGCGGACGACAATGCATCGCGCAGGTTCTTCTCGGTTTCACCATGGAACTTGTCGTACAGCGTGCCGAAATCCAGCCTCACCAGCGGCACGCCGAAGCCCGCGGCCACCGCCTTGGCGAGCATCGACTTGCCGCAACCCTGCACGCCGAGCAGCAGCACGCCCTTGGGCGGATCCAGGCCTGCGGGCGCGTCGCCGCTGACGAACACATCGCGGCGCTGCTGCACCCAGCGCTTGAAGCGCGATGCGCCGGCCACGTCGTCCATGCGCGCGGTGCCGTATTCGTAATGCAGGTGGCCGCTGCGATTGAGCAGTTCGAACTTGAGCTTGGCAAGTTCCGGCAAGTCGCCGGGGCCCAGCGCACCGTCGTTGAAGATCAGCTGGCGCGCGATGCGGCGCGCATCGATGGGATCCAGGCCGCGCAGGTTGCGCACGATCTGCTGCACCGCCTCGCCATCGGCTTCCACGCGGCGACCGCCGTGTTCCTTCGCATAGTTGGCCGCCTCCTCGCGCACGAGCTTCAGCAGCGCGTTCGCATCGGGCAGGCGCGGTGTGTAGCGCACGGCAAGCGATTCCAGCTCGGTCGGCAGTTCGACCTTGTGGCCTACCAGCACCAGTACGTGCGGTTCGCAGTCGCGGCGCTGCAAGATGTCGCGAAGCTGCCGCTGCGTGCCGGCGTAGCCGAGGTACGGGTGGAAGTCGAGCAGCAGGTAGATGCCGCGCTGCTCGGCGTTTCGGATCGCCTGCAAGGTGTTTGACGCATCGGGCGCGATTTCGGCCGGATCCTCGCGGTCCAGGTCGATGCGGCGCAATCCTTCGGTGATCGACCAGCGATGCAGCGCGCGCCACACGTGCATGAGCGCCTGGCGGAAGAGTTCGACGACGCGGGCTTCGTCGCGGGTTTCGATGACGATGAGCGGGGTGTTGGCGCGGATGAGCGCGGTGAGGTCCTGCAGGTCGGTCATCGGGCTCGGCGGCGTCCGTGTCGGAGCCGTGGATCATAACCAATGGTCGAGCTTGAGCCGGCGCGCGGCAGTGGCGACCATGAGGGTTCGACATACAGGATGCGGCATGGCCCTCGACGCCTTTGCCCTGGTGCTGGCCATGCTGGCGCTGGGCTATCTGTTCCAGCGACTGCGCGTGCTTCCGGCCGACTCGGCGCGCACGCTGAACCTCGTCGTGCTTTACGTGTGCCTGCCCGCGGCGGTGCTGCGCTACGTCCCGCGGCTGCACCTGGAGGCGGCACTTCTGGGCGTGGTCGCGGTGCCGTGGTTGCTGCTCGGCGCCACCGTGGTGCTGGTCGGCGCGCTGTCGCGCTGGCTCGGGTTCCGCCGCGACGAAACGGCCGTTCTGTTGCTGACGGTCGCGCTTGGCAACACCAGCTTCCTTGGGTATCCGCTGACGCGTGCGCTGCTCGGCGATCACGCCTTGCCGTACGCCGTGGTGTACGACCAGTTAGGCACGTTCCTGATCCTGTCGACGTTCGGGTTGTGGGTCCTGGCGCGTTACGGCGGCGAACATGCACCGTCGTGGCGCGGGATGGCACTGCGCGTGGCGAAGTTTCCGCCGCTGTGGGCGTTGCTGGCGGCATTCACGGTGATGCCGGCGCAACCGCCGGGGTGGCTCGACAGTGGATTGCAGCGGCTGTCCGACGCGCTGCTGCCGCTGGCGATGCTGACCATCGGATTGTCGGTGCGCTTCGCGCTGCCGCGGGACGAGCTCAAACCGCTTGCGGTCGGGCTCGTGCTGAAGCTCGCCGTCATGCCCGCCATCGCCCTGCTGCTGGTGCCGCTGCTGGGCCTGCACGGCCCGATGGCCCGCGTCACGGTGCTGGAAGCGGCGATGCCGTCGATGGTGACGGCTGGCGCGCTCGCAATCGCGCATGGGCTGGCGCCCCGGCTGGCGGCGGCGATGGTCGGCTACGGGTTGTTGCTCTCGATGGCGACCTTGCCGCTTTGGGCGGCCTGGGGTGCGGGCCTCTGACGACGCGACCCGGGCATCGCCCACGGACGAACACGCCGCCCTGCCACCCCTGCCCGGCCGTCTGGCGCATGGTTCCATTGCCCGGCCCCGTGTACGCTGCGGCTTCCATCCAGAGGGAGTCCGCATGAAGACCGTGCTGGTGGCCAGTTCCAAGGGCGGCGTGGGCAAGACCACGATCGCCACGCACCTCGCCGCACAGTCGGCACTCGAAGGCCTGCGCACCGCGCTGGTCGATGCCGATCCGCAGGAATCCTCCACCCGCTGGGCGCAACGCCGGGCCGGGCTGGAAAGCGCGGTACTGCCCCTCGACGGCACGCGCCGCAAGGCATGGCGCAAGCAGCTGCCCGACGACACCCAGCGACTGGTGATCGACGCCGCCGCCGGCGCGATGGCCGACGATCTCGACACCTTCCTCGAGCAGGCCGATGCCGTCGTCGTCCCGGTGCAGCCCTCGGCGCTGGACATCGAGGCGACCGTGCCGTTCCTCGACTCGCTCGCCAGGCACCCGCGGGTCCGCAAGGGCCAGCTGCGCGTGGGACTGGTGGGCAACAAGCTCAAGCCGTGGACGAACGCCTCGCAGCAGGCGCTCGACCTGCTGGCCGCTTGGCCGTATCCGGTGGTCGCACAGCTGCGCGACAGCCAGGCGTACGTGGTGCTGACGGGGCTGGGGAAGAGCCTGTTCGATTACCACTCCGCGCAGGTGCGCGAACACCAGGACGATTGGCAGCCTTTGCTCAAATGGCTCAGGAAAGTCTGAGCCATCACGCGGCTGCGTGATAATGGCGCCCATGAACCTGCCCCTCCCTGCCCAACCGGAGTCGCCCGCGCATGCGTGAACTGATCCTGCTACGCCACGCCCACGCGGAACCCGCCGGCAACGGTCAGGCCGACCTGGACCGCCCGCTCTCGGCCGAAGGCCTGGCAGAAGCCGAAGCCGCCGGCCGCTGGCTGGCGGAGAACAAGCTGGTTCCCGACTGCATCCTCTGCTCGCCTTCGCGCCGCACGCGCGAGACGCTGGAAGCGGTGCTGGCGGCCATCGGCTACGTCGACCAGCGCATTGAGCCGTCGATCTACGAAGCCACGCCCGGTACGTTGATCTCGTTGGCCGACACGCATGGCGAAGCCGAACGGCTGATGCTGGTCGGCCACAACCCGGGGCTGGAACGGCTGGCCGCGCTCCTGCACAGCGGCCAGACCGGCGAGTACCGCGGCATGCCGCCGGGCGGCATCGCCGTGCTGTCCGTGCCCGCAGACAGCGGCCTGGAACCCGGCGTGGCGCAACTCAGCGCCTTCTGGTGGCCGTGAGGGAACGCCGGCCGCACTTCCTCCGCCTCCTGCTGCCGTGCCTGCTGGCCTTCTGGCCAGCATGGGCGCAGGAGACGGTCGTTGCTCCCGACGTCTCCGTCGCCACCACGTCCTTCCGCACCTTCGATCCGCACTACACCCGCTTCGGCTTCGAGCTGCGCACCCGCTGGGGCCAGCGCGTTTCCGGCGTGTTCCCGCAGTACGAAGGTGAGGTCTCCACCCTGGCCGACGGCCGACACCGCGTGCGCATCGTCCTGCGCACCGATGGCGTGGTCGTCGCCGGATCCGATCGCTATACCGCGCTCGCGCGCGGGCCGAGTTTCTTCGATGCACAGCGTTACCCCACCATCGAGTTCGTTTCCGAACCGCACCCCGACACGCTCATCCACACAGGCGGACGCATGCGCGGCCGGCTGTCGATGCACGGCGTGACGCGGATGGAAACCTTCACCATTTCCCGCGCCGACTGCGACCGCCCGGGCAAGGACTGCGACGTGCTGGCCAACGGCAGCATCAGCCGTGAGGACTACGGCCTGGACGGCTGGCAGTTCGCGCTGGTGGACCGCGTGCGCTTCATGCTGCGCGTACGCCTGGTCGAGGCGCCGCTGTGAGAATCGCGCTTCGCCTTTGCGTGGCCGTGCTTTCGCTCGCGCTCGGCGCGTGCGCTTCGCTGTCCGGCGCGCAACGCGACCAGGTCACCGCGAAGGTGGTCCAGGCGCGCTCGACGCAGGTCGACTGCACGCGACCGGACGCCTGCGCCCAGCGCTCGCCCCTGCGCGCCCTGGCCGGGCGCGCCTTCGCGCAGTCCACGCCCGACGCGCCCGTGCACTACGCACTCATTCTCGACCGCGGCCCCGATGCGCTGCTCGCTCGCGTGAACCTGATCCGCAGCGCGACCACCGCCATCGACCTGCAGACCTACATCTTCGACGAGGACGACGCCGGCCGGCTGGTGCTCGACGAACTGCTGGCCGCCGCGCACCGCGGCGTACGCGTGCGCGTGCTGATCGACCAGCTCGCCGCGCTCAAGCATGTCGAAACGCTGGCCGCGCTGGCCGGCGCGCACGTCAACTTCGAGCTGAAGCTGTACAGCCCGGTGCTCGGCCGCGCCCAGATCACCTACCCGCAGTACGCACTTGCCGCCGCCTGCTGCTGGCGCACGCTCAACCAGCGCATGCACACCAAGCTGCTGCTGGTGGACGGGGCGGTCGGCATCACCGGCGGGCGCAACTACCAGGACGACTATTACGACTGGGACGACGAGTACAACTTCCGCGACCGCGACCTCCTGGTCGCCGGGCCGGTCGCGCATGTGATGGGTGAGGACTTCGGTCTGTTCTGGAACGATCGCCGCAGCGTCCCGGTGGAGCGCTTGAACGACGTGGGCGGACGGCTGCTGTCCTCCGGCGTTCCGGCGCTGCCGCCGTCGCATTTCGAACGGCCGCACCGCGCGCAGGCGATGCTGCGCGATGCCAACGACAGCGCATTGATCGAAGAGCGCCTGGTGTCGCGCGCGATGCGCGTGGGCGAGGTGCGCTACATCTCCGACACTCCGGAGAAGCACCGGGCCGTGAACGCCGAACAGCAGGCGGTGGCGTCAGGTTCGCTGCGTGGACTCATCGAATCGGCGCAGAGTGAAGTCGTTCTGCAGACGCCCTACCTGGTGCTGTCGGACGCGGCGCAGGACATGTTCCGCCAACTGCACCAGCGCCCGTACGAGCAGCGCCCGAAGATCATCATCTCCACCAACAGCCTGGCCGCGACCGACGCGTTCATCGCCTACGCGCTGTCGTACAAGTACAAGCGCCGCTACCTGCGCGAGCTGGGCTTCAACATCTTCGAGTACAAGCCCTTCCCGCTGGATGCGCCGATCGATATCGCCGCGACGGGCGCCCCGCTGCCGGACCTGCTGCCGGATGACGCCACCCCGGATGAAGGGTCCGATGCCGATCCGGCTTCGATCTCGCCCGGTCGCGCGCTTGCTGGTGAAAGCGGCGGCACCGCGCCGCCCTCGACGAAACCGGACGACGCGCAGACCGCGACTGCGGTGGACACCGGCCGCGCACACCGCGAACTGCGCGACCAGTACGACCGGCGCAGCTCGGTGGAACGCGCGCAGTACCAGCGCGCGCTCTCGCGCGAATACAGCGCGCTTCGCTACAGCACGCGCAAGGCGAACCAGCCGGTGCCGCTGCAGCGCGCGGGCGTGCGGATCGGCCTGCATGCGAAGTCCATGGTCATCGACGGTCGCATCGGCGTGGTCGGCACGCACAACTTCGATCCGCGCGGCGATCACTACAACACCGAGAGCGCGGTGGTGATCGAGGATCGCGATTTCGCCCAGGCGCTGCGCGCGAGCATCAAGCGCGACATCGAACCGGCCAATTCGTGGGTGATCGCGCGCCGCGACAAGCCGCCGGTGTTTTCGGGGCTCAACTACTCCATCGGCAAGATGTTCGAGGCGATGCCGATCCTGGACCTGTGGCCGATGCGCTACGCGACCAGCTACGAGTTCGTCGCCAGCGAGCAATGCCCGCAACCGCTGCTCCCCAGCGATCCGAACTTCCGCGCGTGCTACCAGCCGGTGGGCGATTTTCCGGAAGTGGCGGTGGGCATGAAGGCGATCACGACGCGGATCTTCACCGCGTTCGGCGCGGGGCTGGCGCCGATCCTGTAATCGGCGGCCGCCCACCCGGTCTGGCCTGGCCTGCATGCAACGCCGGGAACCCGACGAGGTCCCGTTTCGCGCACTGGCCGCGTAGCCCCCCGTCCCGCGGTGCCCAGCCAGCTTCCTGAATGTGACGGTCCTCACCCTCCCTCTCGTCCCGGTCAGAGAGCCGGAGGCGCCGTCGCGTGCGCCCTGAGGCGACCCCTGCCATCAGTCATGGCAACGGAAGCGCCGAAATGTCCATCTATATCAGCGAGTTCCCGCTACGGCGGTGCCCCATCAGGTAGGTCTTCGGTGGGGTGACTTCTGGCCCATGGCGGAATAGATCTGGTGTTGTACTTTACCAACACACCGAGGCACTACCCCACCCCCACAAAGGAAATTGCCATGAACGCTCTCAACACCGCCGCCCCCTCTGCCAAGTCCGCTCCGGTATCGCCGCTTGCCCTGATGAACGCCCCCTCGCGCAACCACCGCGAACGTGACTTCGGCGTCGGTTACGGCTCCAGCAGTGGCTATGCCAGCAACCGCCGCTACACGACCGAGTGGGCGCCGCCGCGCTTCCGCTTTGCCTGAACCAGGCTCCGCTACACCACGCAACACGCATCGCCAGGACACCGCCATGAACGCCTTCTTCGCCGTCCAGAACCGCCCCAATGCCCCGAGCGCGAACGTCACCGTCGCCCCGCTGCCGGTGCGCCACATCCATCGGGAGCGCGACTTCGGTGTCGGTTACGGCAACAGCAGCGGTTACGCCAGCAACCGCCACTACGCCCAGGACTGGATGCAGCCGCGCTTCCGCTTCGCCTGATCCAGGGCAGGCAACACAAGGCACGCAACACCCCGCAGTACCACGCAACACCCATTGCCAGGACACCGCCATGAACGCTTTCTTCGCCGTCCAGACCCGCTCCAGCGCCCCGAGCGCGAGCGCCGCCAACGCCCCGCTGCCGGCACGCAACATCCGTCGGGAACGTGACTTCGGCGTGGGCTACGGCAGCAGCAGCGGCTATGCCAGCAACCGCCATTACGCCCAGGACTGGATGCAGCCGCGCTTCCGTTGCGCGTAAGCCAGTCCTGGTGCCGAAGAGGCGCCCGAATCCCGCTTTACCGCTCCGCCCAGACAGGACGCGTGCAGCACCCGATCCAGACCACGCCGATAAGACCCACATCCTCGTTCCCCCTGGCCCGGAGCCGGTGCGTCGGATTCTCCGTAACGACGCACTGACTCCCGGGCCCATTTTTTGGCGCTAAGGTGTGCCGATGGACACGCCGCGCTCCCCCTTCCGCACCCCGCCCGATCTGGCCGCGCTCAACGCGCAATCGCGCAACACCGCGATGGAGCCGCTGGGCATCGTGTTCACCGAAGCCGGACACGATTTCATCCGCGCCACCATGCCCGTCGACAACCGCACCCGGCAGCCCTACGGCCTGCTGCACGGCGGCGCGTCGGTGTTGCTGGCCGAGACGCTCGGCAGCAGCGCCGGCATGCTCTGCGTCGGCGAGGACGAAGCCTGCGTGGGCATCGAGATCAACGCCAATCACCTGCGCGGCGTGCGCGAAGGCCTGGTCACCGGTACTGCACGCCCCTTGCACGTGGGCGGCCGCACGCAGGTGTGGGAAATCCGCATCGAAGACGAACGCCATCGCCTGGTGTGCATCTCGCGCCTGACGGTGGCGGTGATCGCGCGGCCCTGACGTTCGCGCGCAGCCCTTCGTACTGGCGCTCGCTGCGCCCGCGCATTGCGAAACCTGTCTGGTAGCCACGCAGCGTCGCGCCGATGGCGCTGGTGGCCGCCGCGCAGCTTCGGTATCGTGCGTTCAATGAATGCGCCGTCTCCCCACGCCGGCGCGACGGCGCCGACCACGGCGCCCGCCGCGCGCGCGCTCCGTTATCTCGTCCGCGTGCCACTGCTGCTGTGGCACGTGTTCGTCGACCTGCCGCTGACGCTGCTGACTGCCGTGCCGTTCCTGGAGAACGTCCGCGTCGGCGATGAGCCGCTGGAGCACCGCGCGATCCGCGCGTGGTCGGCCGGCCTGATGTGGATCTTCGGTTTCCGGCTGCGCCGCGTCGGCCAACCGCTGCCGGGCGCGGCGATGTTCGTGGCCAACCACGTCAGCTGGATCGACATCGAGACCCTGCACAGCCAGCGCATGATGGGCTTCGTCGCCAAGCGCGAGATCGCCAGCTGGCCGGTCGTGGGCTGGCTCGCCTCGCGCGGCGAAACCATCTTCCATTCGCGCGGCAGTACCGAATCGCTTGGCGGCGTGCTGCACGAGATGCTCGCCCGCCTGCGCGAAGGCCGCTCCATTGGTGTGTTCCCGGAAGGCGGCACGCGCGGCGGTCGCGAAATCGGCCCGTTCCACGCGCGCATCTTCCTGGCCGCGGTGGAAGCCGGTGTGCCGGTGCAGCCTGTCGCACTGCGCTACGGCGAACATGGCGATGCGCAGCATGTGGTCGCGTTCCAGCCGGGCGAGAGTTTTCTCGCCAATTTCATCCGCCTGCTCGGCGAACCGCCGCGCGTGGCCGAAGTGCATTTCCTCGAGCCGATCCTGCCTGCGCAGACCGACGGCCGCCGCCGCATCGCCGATACCGCGCGTGCGCGGATCGTCGAGGCCATGAAGAGCTGAATTTCACGTTTGCAGGTGTAAGGCTTCCGTGCGAGCACACGATTCCCGCGCCGCCATGGTTCCAGGCATGCTGAACGCGTCCGACTACCGCCCGCCGCGCTGGCTGCGCAACGCGCACGTGCAGTCGGTGCTGGGCTCCAGTCCGCTGCGTCGCCGCCACGGCGAACGCAGCCTCGCGCAACTGAATGCGGTCAGCACGCTCCACACCATCGACGCCGGCGACGACGCACGCCTGCAGGGGGTGCACACCGCGCTGCCCGGCACCGCCCCGCGCGGCCTGGTGATGCTGCTGCACGGGTGGGAAGGCAGCGTCGATTCCAGCTACATGCGCCTGACGGCGGTGGAACTGCTGCGCCAGGGCTTCGAGGTGTTCCGCCTCAACTTCCGCGATCACGGCAACACGCACCATCTGAACGAAGGACTCTTCCATTCCAACCGCATCGACGAAGTGGTGCGCGCGGCGGGCGAGGTCTCGCGCCTGTATCCCGATCGTCCGCTGGCCGTGGCCGGCTACTCCCTGGGCGGCAACTTCGCCCTGCGCCTTGCACTGCGCGCGCCGACGGCGGGGGTGAAGCTGGCGCATGTCGCGGCGGTGTGCCCGGTGCTCGATCCAGCACGCACGATGGATTCGATGGAACAGGGCCTGCCCGTCTACCTGTGGTACTTCGAGCGCAAGTGGCGCGGTTCGCTGGCGCGCAAGCGCGAGCTGTTCCCCCAGACGCACGCCTTTGACGACCAGGTGCTGGGCCTGCGCATGCGCCCGCTCACGCAGTGGATGGTCGAACGCCACACCGACTTCGGCACACTGGAACGCTATTTCGACGGCTACTCCATCGCCGGCGACCGCCTGGCCGGACTGCAGGTGCCGGCGAGCATCCTGATGGCCGCGGACGATCCGGTCATCCCCGTCGATGCCTTCCACAAGCTGCAGCTGTCGGCCGATACGGACCTGGAGATCTCGCCCTGGGGCGGCCACTGCGGCTTCCTGGAAAGCGCGAAGCTCGATGGATTCGCCGAGCGCTGGATCGCCGGAAAGCTCGGCGAGAAACTGCTGGCGTAGATGCGGCAGGCAACGCGGGTGGCTAAGCGACCACCGGATGCCGGTGAAGTTCACCTGCGCCGACAGCTCGCATTCAAACCGTCGTTGCGAGCGTCGTCGTGTTGGGTTCACAGGGGCAGGTTCCGATGAAACGCGAAGTGATCCGTGCCGCCCTCGCCGTCGTCGCACTGTGCGCCTGCGCCTGTGCCATGGCGCAGGACGACGCCGACCGTACGGCGCTGGACCTGAACGTGCCGGCCGACCCCATCCATTTCGTCAGCACCAATCCCGAAGGCAACCCGCGCAACGACCCGCCGGGCGCGTGGACCCCGATCACCGTGGCCGAAGCGCAAGCCCAGACCGACAGCGACTGGCAGGTCCATGGCGCGGTCGAGGCGGGCATCGGTTACTCCAAGCGCGCCGGCAACAGCAACTGGCAGGCGGCGACCATCAACCTGGGCAAGACCTCCACCGACGACGACGGCGACACCCGGCAGTTCAACATCAACATCAACGTCAGCCAGGGCAAGGGGTCGCTGTTCGGCCCCGAGTCGTTCTACGGCCCCGGCTACTACGGCCCGGCGCCGGCGCCGGGCCCGTTCCGTGGCCGGGGTCCGATCGTCCGCTGACCCAGGCTCCACGCGGACGTTGCACGCGCCCGGACAGCGCGGGGCATGCGGCTACAATCGACGCTTTCGCCCCGAGCGTCCGAGTAGTCCATGCACGAACCCATCATCGATGCCCTGCGCCGCGGCGCCGCCCCCGAAGCGCTGGCTGCCGCACGCGAGGCCGTGGCCGCTCAGCCGCAGGACGCCAATTCGCACCGCCTGCTCGCCGCCGCCCTTCGCCTGGGCGGTGACCGCGAGGGCGCGCTGTCCGCGATCGACCAGGCCATCGCCCTGGCGCCCGAAGATTCGGACCTCCATCTGGAACGCGCCGGCCTGCTGCTGCACGAGCGTCAGCTCGACGAAGCCCAGGCCGCGCTGGCCCGCGCCACCGGCCTGGATCCGAACCAGTTCACCGCCTACATCATCCAGGGCCATCTCGCGCTCGCCCGTCAGGACCTGGACGAAGCCGCCCGTCTGGCCCGCACCGCGGCGCGCATCGCGCCCGACCATCCGCACGTGGCCGCGCTGGAAGGCGGCGTCGCCATGCGTCGCGGCGACACGGACCGCGCGCTGGCGCTGATCAGCGCCGCCGCCGAACGCGTGCCGAACGACCCGCAGCTGCGCCACGCGCTGGGCTTCGCCTATCTCGCCAAGGGTCACTTCGCATTCGCCGAGCAGGCCTTCCGCACGCAGCTGGAACAGGAGCCGTCCTCGCGTCCGCTTCGCCTGCTGGTGGCCGAGCTGCTGCGCCGACAGGGCCGGCCCGGCGACGCCGCCGAGGAACTGACCCCGCTGCTCGACAGCGGCAATGCCACCGTGCCGATGCAACGGCTGGTCGGCGAACTGGAGCTGGAAGCCGGTCGCAACGACCGCGCGCTGCCGTTGCTGCGCCAGGCCTTCGCCGCGCAGCCACTGGATCGCCGCAACCTGCTGCCGCTGCTGGAAGCCTGGCGTCGCCAGAACCTGTTCGACGAAGCCCGCACCACGCTCGACGCTGCGCTGGAAGAACACGCCGAAGCGGCCGACCTGTGGCGCGCGCGGCTGCTGTTCGAGGAATTCGCCAGCGATGCGGCACGCAGCGTGATCGAACGCTGGCGCGCGGCGATGCCGGAGTTCGTCCCCGCACTGGAAGCGCAGGGAACGTTGCTGGACCAGGTGGGCGAAACCGACGCGGCAGAGGCCATCGCCCGCCGCATCACCGAACTCCAGCCTGGCCACACGGAGGCCGAGCTGCGCCTGATCGACGGCCTGCTCAAGCGCGACCCCGACGCCGCCGTGGACCGCGTGGCCAACCTGATATCGCAGGCACCGGACGCCAACGTGAAGCGCACGCTGCGCCAGCTGCTGGGGCGCTGCCTCGACATCGCCGGCCAGCCGGACGCCGCTGCCGCGACCTGGGCCGAGCTGCACGCTGAAGTCGTCGACCAGCGCCTGCCGCTGACCGAGATCAGCAAGGCCATACCGCGTCTGCCCGACCTGGCGCCGCTGCCCGATCCCGCCGCCGCCGTGCTGCTGTTGTGGGGCGCGCCGGGCTCGCTCGTGGAGCGCCTGGCGATCACCTTCGATGAGGCCGGCGCGCCGCTGCGCGCGGACCGCTTCGGCGGGCAACCGCCGAACGATCCGCTGCAGCGCTACACCACCGTCCCGGGCCTGCTCGATGGTTCGCTCGATCCGGCCTACATGGTCGAGTTGTACCGGGCGGCGCTGCCTTCGCGCGGTATCACCGACGGCAACGTGTTCGACTGGCTGCTGTGGTGGGACAACGCGCTGCTGCTGGGCCTGCGTCCGCACATGCCGGATGCAGTCGCGATGATCGCCCTGCGCGATCCGCGCGACATGCTGCTGGACTGGCTGGCATATGGCTCTCCGGTGCCGTTCGCACTGCCCTCGCCCGAAGCCGGCGCGCGCTGGCTTGCGGCGACGCTGTCGCAGATCGCCGACCTGCACGAACAGGACCTGTTCCCGCACCGCCTGATCAAGCTGGACGACATCGCGCATGACGCGACCGGCCTGGCGCAGGCAGTCGCCGACGCGTTGCAGATCCGCGTAGCGGTCGCGCCGCAGGAGGCGTTGGGGCCGGCACGCTTCGAGGCCGGCCACTGGCGTCATTTCCGCGACGCGCTGGGCGATGCGTTCGACCTGCTCACGCCGGTCGCGCAGCGCCTGGGCTATCCGGCCGAGTAACGCCGGCGACCCGCTCGCGCCACGAGCGGGTCCATGCCATCGCCCGATGGTGCCGCCTCGCGGGCGGCCCATGCGGGCACCCGATTCGCGTTCCCGTCCCCAACGGAGTCGATGCCATGCAGATCCGCAGCCAGAGCTTCCAGCACCGCGAACGCCTGCCGGCCGAGTTCGCCGCCGGCCAAGCCACCGCCGACGGATTCGGCTTCGCGCCCAACCGCAACCCGCACCTGGCGTGGAATGGCGTGCCGTCCGGCACGAAGTCGTTCGCGCTGTTGTGCATCGACCCGGACGTGCCGACGGTGGCGGAGATGGTCGGCAAGGAGGGCGTGGAGATTCCGTCCGACCAGCCGCGCGCCGAATTCGTGCATTGGGTCATGGCCGACATTCCCGCCGACGTGCGCGAGATCGCGGCCGGCAGTTGCAGCGACGGCGTGGTCGCGCGCGGCAAGCAGAACCCGCCCGGCCCGGCCGGTTCGCGCCAAGGCTTGAACGACTACACCGGCTGGTTCGCGGGCGATGCTTCGCTGGCCGGCGACTGGCATGGCTTCGACGGCCCGTTCCCGCCGCCGAACGACCTGCGCCTGCACCGCTATTTCTTCCGGCTGTATGCGCTGGACGTCGATCGCCTCGACCTGCCCGAACGCTTCACCGCGAAGGACGTGCAGCGCGCGATGCACGCGCACGTGCTTGATGAGGTCGCGATGTACGGGACCTATTCGCTCAACGCATCGGTACCGGGCTGACCCCTTCCTCCCCTGCATGCCAGGGGAGGAGACTGCCGACAGCCGCGACGCGCCTCAGCGTTTCCCGGGCCTCGTATCGCTCTCGACCACCATGTCGAGCACATACGCCACCGACGACGCGTCGGCCGGCGGGTTCTCGACCTTGTAGCGCTTCACGCGCACGACGTTGCGCGTTCCGGCCACGTGCTCGAAGCCCTCGATGTCCTGGAACAGCGGCTGCCAGTCGCCCGGCGTGCCGGTGCGCAGGCCCTTGTCGTCGAAGTGGATCTCGCGCACCTGCAGGCACTGCTTGTTCGGGATCAGCGGGTGGCTGCACGGCTTGGGCTGCGCGGCCACTTCGAAGAACACCGTTTCGCCGGGGCCGCCGAAGCGCGTCTGCGCGGTGGGCTCGCCGCGGAAGGTGAGGACATCGCCGCCCGCGCCGGTGAGCGTCAGCATCGGCGTGGCGCCACTTTGCAGCGCAGCGGTCTGCGCGCCGCGCAGGCGCTCGCCGATTGCGCCGTCCAGCGCCATCAGCGGCTTGTCGACGCAGGCCATCATCGTGGAGGCCATGTCGCCGACGGTCAGCTTCGCGCCATCGAGCGTGTAGCTGCCCATCATGCGGTTGCAGGTGTTCGACACCGCGATGCGACCGTCGGCGAAGTCCACCGTCACCGGCTTGTCGGCGCGCACGAACAACGCATCGATGCGCTGCCCTTTCGCATCGACGGCATTGTCGAGCACCCAGTGATGGCCGCCGAGCACGGCGGTGTCGATCGCCGCGGCGGGCGCGGCGGGGGCCGGCGAAGCGGCTGGCGTGGCGGCCGGCTGCGCAGGAGGTTCCTGCGGCGCGCGAGCACAGGCCGCGAGGGCGACGGACAGGGTGAGAACGGCGATCGGTTTCATGGGTCTCTCCTTGAAAAAGCGACCCATGGGAACGGATGTGCGCTTAGGACGGGGTGAAATCGCACGACCCGCCGTCCGCCCGCGTTCAGGCAACCCAATCAGCTGCCGGCCGGCACCAGGAGCAGCAGCGCCGCGCCGAGGATGAAGCGATAGATCGCAAACGCCGTGAAACGGTGGCTCTGGATGTAGCGCAGCAGCCACTTCACCGAAATGAAAGCGGTGATGGCCGAAGCCACGAAGGCCACGCCGAGCGCGGCCCAGTCCTCGTGGGCGATCTCGCCGCTGCGGATCACGTCGATCAGTTCGTAGCCGGTGGCCGCGAACATCGTCGGGATGCCGACCAGGAAGGCGAACTCCGTCGCCGCGGCGCGCGAGGTCGTACCGGCCAGCAGCGCCACGAAGATCGTCGCGCCCGATCGCGACGTGCCCGGGAACACGCCGGCCACCACCTGCGCGATGCCGACCAGGATGGCCACCGTCCACGTGATGGTCGCCCGCTCACCCAGCACCGCCGCGCGCTTGGCCGCGAAATGCTCGGCCGCGATCATCCACACGCCGCCCAGCACCAGCGCCCACGCGATGGGCGTGACTTCATCGGGCAGCTCGAAACCCAGTTTCTTCACGATCACGCCCAGCACCGCGGTGATGCCGAAGGCCGCCGCGAGCTTGAAGGCGTAGTCGCGCGCCTGCGCGGCGTCCATCGGCATGCCGGCGGGGCTGTGCTCGGCCATCGCCCGCTTGCCCAGGAAGCCCATCGCCAGGTCCCACAGGCGCTGGCGGTAGATCAGCACCACCGCGAGGATCGCGCCGGCCTGGATCGAGATGTTGAACAGATCGCTGCGATGGCCGAGCCAGCGTTCGGCGATGAGCAGGTGGCCGGTGCTGGAAATCGGCAGGAACTCGGTGATGCCTTCGATGATGCCGAGGAGCAGGGCGGCGAACAGGTCGGTCATTGGGGGCCGGAGGTTTCAGGACGGGGATTTGCGAAGCGCGGACGCCGTCGTGGCGAGGGGGCGCGAAACGGCGCAGCATACCGGATGCCCCCTGGTGCACCACGTTGAAGCAGCCGTAGCGATTCACGCACCGTATTGGTGCAAGTGAATCCTTGCCGTGCATTCCAAGTCTTAGGAATCAATACGTTACGGCTGCGTGAATGTTGGCACGCCCCATGCGTAAGCAATGGGGTCACCGCGCCACGCGGCCGGCTCACGAATCGCAAATCCCCATCAAGCATCCGGAGTTCCCATGTCGATCGAACACATCGAAAAGCTCATCAAGGACCACAAGGTCGAATTCGTCGACCTGCGTTTCGCGGACATGCGCGGCGTGCAGCACCACGTCACCTTCCCGAAGTCGATCGTGGAGCCGAGCCTGTTCGAGGACGGCAAGATGTTCGACGGTTCCTCCATCTCGGGCTGGAAGGGCATCAACGAGTCCGACATGGTGCTGCTGCCCGATCCGAGCACGGCGTTCCTGGACCCGTTCACCGCCGATCCGACGCTGGTGCTGACCTGCGACATCCTGGACCCGGCAACCATGCAGGCCTACTCGCGCGACCCGCGCGGCGTCGCCAAGCGCGCTGAAGCCTTCCTCAAGGCCAGCGGCATCGCCGACCAGGCCTTCTTCGGTCCGGAGCCGGAATTCTTCATCTTCGACTCGGTCCGTTTCGCCAACGACATGGGCCACACCTTCTTCCACATCGACTCGGAAGAAGCGCACTGGAACTCCGGCCGCGAGTACGACGGCGGCAACACCGGCTACCGTCCGATGGTGAAGGGCGGTTACTTCCCCGTCGCGCCGCTGGATTCGCTGCACGACCTGCGCGCCGAGATGTGCAAGACGCTGGAACTGGTCGGCCAGGAAGTGGAAGTGCACCACCACGAAGTGGCCAACGCCGGCCAGTGCGAGATCGGCACCAAGTTCAACTCGCTGGTGAAGAAGGCCGACGAGCTGCTGACCATGAAGTACGTCATCAAGAACGTCGCGCACCGCAACGGCAAGACCGTCACCTTCATGCCCAAGCCGATCGTCGGCGACAACGGCAGCGGCATGCACGTGCACCAGTCGCTCGCCAAGGGCGGCGTGAACCTGTTCTCCGGCGACGGCTACGGCGGTCTGTCGCAGATGGCGCTGTGGTACATCGGCGGCATCTTCAAGCATGCCCGCGCGATCAACGCGTTCGCCAACTCGACCACCAACAGCTACAAGCGCCTGGTGCCGGGCTTCGAAGCGCCGGTGATGCTGGCCTACTCGGCGCGCAACCGTTCGGCCTCGTGCCGCATTCCGTACGTCGCCAACCCGAAGGCGCGCCGCATCGAGATCCGCTTCCCGGATCCGATGAACTCCGGCTACCTGATCTTCGCCGCGCTGATGATGGCCGGCCTGGACGGCATCAAGAACCAGATCGATCCGGGCGCACCGAGCGACAAGGACCTGTACGACCTGCCGCCGGAAGAAGAGAAGAACATCCCGACCGTCTGCCACAGCCTGGACCAGGCGCTGGAAGCGCTGGACAAGGATCGCGACTTCCTCAAGGCCGGCGGCGTGTTCACCGACGACTTCATCGACAGCTACATCACGCTGAAGATGCAGGAAGTCACGCGCTTCCGCGCTGCGACGCATCCACTGGAATACCAGATGTACTACACGCTGTGATCCATCCGCGGCCCGGGGCGAACGCTCCGGGCCGCGTTCGTACCAAAGCACGACGTTTCGCACCACGCAGTTCAAGCCCCTCTCCCACGGAGGTTCGCGATGGAGATCCGCACGGGTGGCCTCGACCATCCCGACGTCGCCGCGCTGTTGCAGGAACACCTGCAGGGCATGGCGGAGCTGTCTCCGCCGGAGAGCATCCACGCGCTCGACCTGGACGGCCTGCGCAGCGCGCAGATCACCTTCTGGTCAGCGTGGCAGGGCGATGAACTGCTGGGCTGCGGCGCGCTGAAGCAGCTCGACAAAGCGCATGGCGAGATCAAGTCGATGCGCACCGCATCACGGCACCGCCGCAAGGGGGTCGCGGCCGCGATGCTGGAGCACATCCTCGCGCAGGCGCAGCGTCGCGCGTACACGCAGGTGAGCCTGGAAACAGGTTCGATGCAGGGTTTCGAGCCGGCACGCGCGTTGTACGCGCGCTACGGATTCCAATCCTGCGGTCCGTTCGCGGATTACATGGACGATCCGAACAGCGTCTTCATGACGCGGGCCGTGCAACCGCGGCCTTAACCGCACCACCGCAGCACAACTGACGAGGTGAAAAAACGACGGGCGCGTGCCCGCCGCAAGGCGAGTGCGTTCCAACGACAACCGGGGCACCGACGAATCGCCCGAGGTTGCAGAGCACGAATCGCAATGACCGGGGAGGGGCCACCGCTTATGAGGAGCCTGCGTCATGTCGTCTCGCAATCATGCAAGCAAGAACGTTTCATCCATCGCCATCGTCGTGCTGGCGGGCGCGCTGTCGCTCGGCCTGCCCAATGATGCGATCGCCGGCGTGTCCGGTTCGGTCGCGTTGACCAGCGACTACATCTTTCGCGGCATCTCGCAGAACAACCAGGAACCCGCATTGCAGGCCGGCGTCGAGTACGCGGCCGACAGCGGCTTCTATGTCGGCAGCTGGGGCAGCAATGTCAGCTGGCTCTCCGACACGCCCGTGGTCGACAACGACATCTCCAACAGCGTCGAACTCGACTTCTACGGCGGCTATCGCGGCAAGTGGGGCGACACCGTCGGCTTCGACGTCGGCGCGCTGTACTACTGGTATCCCGGCGACTATCCCTCCGGCTTCAACAGCCCGGACACGGCCGAACTGTATTTCGGCATCAGCGCCGGCGTGTTCGCGGCCAAGTATTCCTACGCACTCACCGATCTGTTCGGCTACGCCGATTCGGATGGCTCGGGCTATCTCGACGCCGCGGTGAACTGGGAATTCGTGCCGACGTGGACGCTGAACGCGCACGCCGGAAAGCAGTGGATCGAAAGCAACGAGGACTTCGAGTACGTCGACTGGAAGCTCGGCGTGACCAAGTCCTTCGAAGGCGGCTTCGCCGTCGCGCTCGCCTACACCGACACCGACGCGGAAGAAGCGCTCTACACCAACGTCCACGGGAATTTCCTGGGCGAGGACACGGTGGTTCTGACGCTCACGAAAACGTTCTGACTTCCCATCCACCACGGAGCTGCGAGATGAAACTGATCACCGCGATCATCCGGCCGTTCAAGCTCGACGAGGTGCGCGAGGCGCTCACCGAAGTCGGCGTGTCCGGCATCACCGTTACCGAAGTGAAAGGGTTTGGCCGACAGAAAGGCCACACGGAGCTGTATCGCGGCGCCGAGTACGTCGTCGATTTCCTGCCGAAGCTGAAAGTGGAATGCGCCGTCGCCGAGTCCTCGCTCGAGGCAGCGCTGGAAGCGCTCGCCAACGCCGCGCGCACCGGCAAGGTGGGCGATGGAAAGATCTTCGTGCAATCGCTCGAGCGCACGGTGCGCATACGCACCGGCGAGCTCGACGACGATGCGTTGTGAGGAGGCGGCGATGAAGACGACACATCCCATCGGTTCCACCGTCGCAACTTCGATGAAAGAAGGAAACCAGGCCGTGATGCATTCACAGATCCATCCCCGCGTCAGCGCGGATGACGACCGGGGCGCACCACGCGTTGCCGCCGCATTCGCCGCGCTGTTCGCACTGGCAACACCCACCCTCGCCTTCGCGCAGGACGCTGCGGCGGCGGCAGCGCCCGTCGCGAACAAGGGCGACATCGCCTGGCTGCTGGTCTGCGCCGCGCTCGTGATCTTCATGACGCTCCCCGGCCTGGCGCTGTTCTATGGCGGCCTGGTGCGCAGCAAGAACGTGCTTTCGGTGCTGATCCAGACGCTGATCGTGTTCTCGCTCGTGGCGATCCTGTGGGCGCTGTACGGCTACTCGCTGGCGTTCACGCCGGGCAACGCCTTCATCGGCGGCTTCGACCGCGTATTTGCCAAGGGCCTGGACGCCACCGCGATGGGCGCGACGTTCACCAAGGGCGTCTACATTCCCGAACTGGTGTTCTTCGTGTTCCAGGGCGCATTCGCGTGCATCACCTGCGCGCTGATCATCGGCGCCTTCGCCGAGCGCGTGAAGTTCGCCGGCGTGCTGCTGTTCACCGTGCTGTGGTTCACCTTCGCCTACACACCGATGGCGCACATGGTCTGGTTCTTCCCGGGCCCGGATGCGTTCACCAGCAACGATGCGGTGCCGGGCGTGCTCGCGCAGTCGGGCTTCCTGTTCGCCAAGGGCGCACTGGATTTCGCCGGCGGCACGGTGGTCCACATCAACGCGGCCATCGCTGGCCTGGTGGGTTCGTACGTGGTCGGCAAGCGCGTGGGCTACGGGCGTGAGGCGATCAAGCCGCACAACCTGACGCAGACGATGGTCGGCGCATCGATCCTGTGGGTCGGCTGGTTCGGCTTCAATGCGGGCTCCGCGCTGGAAGCCAACGCCGTGGCCGCGCAGGCCTTCGTCAACACCTTCCTGGCCACCGCTGCCGCGGTGCTGGGATGGACGACGGTGGAATGGCTCAGCAAGGGCAAGCCGTCGATGCTGGGTGCGGCGTCGGGCGCGGTCGCGGGCCTGGTCGCGATCACGCCGGCCGCGGGCTTCGTGGGCCTGTGCGGTGCGATCATCATCGGCGCGCTTGCCGGTGCGGTGTGCCTGTGGGGCGTGAACGGCCTGAAGCGGCTGCTCGGTGCGGACGATGCGCTCGACGTGTTCGGCGTGCACGGCGTCGGCGGCATCCTCGGCGCCCTGCTCACCGGCGTGTTCGCATCACCGGCACTGGGCGGTGCGGGCATCTGGGATTACGTCACCGAAACCGCGCTTCCCGAATACAGCATCGCCTCGCAGGTATGGATCCAGCTGCAGGGCGTGCTGGTGACGGTCGTGCTGTCGGGCGTGGTCGCGCTGATTGCGTTCCTGATCGTGAAGTACACGGTCGGCCTGCGCGTTAGCGAGGAGTCCGAACGCGAAGGACTGGACATCACCTCGCACGGTGAATCGGCCTACGAGAACTGAGGACCACGTTGGGGCAAAGCGGCGTGTGCAACCCCTCCCGTACACGCCGCGGCAGCGCGCGACGGCTCAAACCGTCGCGCGCTTTTTTCCGCGATGACGTCGCGCCAGCTCGCTCGCCAGTGCGATGCCGGCGGTGAGCGCGGCCATCGACAGGAACTGGCCGCGTGTTTCTTCCGCCGATACCAGCAGCGCGAAGATCAGCGCCAGGATCATCAGCGCCGCGACCGTCACCCACGGAAAGCCGCGCATGCGGAACGGCAACGCAGTGCCGGTGCGTTCGGCGCGCCGGCGCAGGATCAGCTGCGATACCAGCGCGATCGTCCACACCAGCAGGCACGTCGCGCCGACGATGTTGAGCAGCACCGGTAGCACGCGGTTCGGGAACCACAGCTCGAACACGGTCGCCACGAAGCCGAACATCACGCACGCCAGCACGGCGAACACCGGAACCTGGCGACGGTTCACATGCGCCAGCCAGCGCGGTGCTTCGCTGCGCTGCGCGAGCGAGAAGATCATGCGCGAGGCGCCATAGAGGTTGGCGTTGAGCGCCGACAGCAGCGCGATCACGGCGATGAGCGTGATGGTGGTCGATGCGTACGGGATGCGCGCCACTTCCAGCACCGCCGCGAACGGCGAGCGCAGCGTTTCGCTGGTCCACGGCACGACCGCGATGATCACGCTGATCGAGCCGATGTAGAACACCAGGATGCGCCAGGCGACGGTGCGGATCGCACGCGCGAGGCTGCGCGCCGGATCGGATGTTTCGGCCGCCGCGACGGCGACGATCTCCGATCCACCGAACGCGAACACCACCACCAGCAACGCCGCGCCGATCCCCGCCCAGCCCTTGGGCGCGAAACCGCCCTGGCCGGTGATGTTCGACAATCCCGGCGACGGCACGCCCGGCAGCAGGCCCAGCAGCAGCGCGGCGCCAATGGCGATGAAGATGAGGATCGCGGCGACCTTCATGATCGCGAACCAGAACTCGAACTCACCGAAGTTGCGCACGCCCATCAGGTTGATGGCGGTGAACAGCAGCATGAAGGTCAGCGAGGACAGCGGCACCGGGATCTGGGGCCAGATCGTCGCGAGCAGGCCGCCGGCGCCGACCGATTCGGCCGCGACCACGATCACCACCTGCGCCCACCACAACCAGCCGACGGTCGCGCCGGCGGTCGCGCCCATCGCGTCGCTCGCGTACACCGAGAACGCGCCGCTGGCCGGCTTCGCCGCGGCCATCTCGCCCAGGGCGTTCATGACGATGATCACCAGCGCGCCGGCAATCAGGTAGGAAACCAGCACGGCCGGCCCCGCCGCCTGCACGCCTACGCCGGACCCCAGGAACAGGCCGGCTCCGATCGCACTTCCCAGACCCATCATGATCAGCTGGCGCGGCTTGAGGGCGTGGCTCAGTTGCGGCGCGGCGGCCGGGGAAACGTTGGCTTCGGACATCGGGTGTCGGCGCGGCTTCGAGGGGCGTCACCATACCGCGTCGCGCCGGGTTGTCCGCGTGCCGATGCGGCCGGGTTGTCGGTACGGTCTGTCGCCTGGCGGCATCGCCGCCTCACATCCACCTATCGTGGCGCGCGCTAGCGTTGCGGGCATGGACACGCGCACCCAGACCCTGCCGCCGGGCTGGCGGATCGAAGCGACCGGACCGTTTCCCGGTAGCCGCGCCTGCGTGCTGCGCCTGACCCACGTCGACGGTCTGGAAGCGATCTGGCAGCTGGATGACGGAACACCGCAATGCGAGGCGGTGAAGCAACTCGCCGCGGCCATGGCGCTGACCGGCGAGAGCTACCGTGAAGAGGATGAAGGCCCCGCGCCGCTGCTCTCGACGTGAGTGCCGGCGACGGATGGCTCGGACCTGGCCCCGGCGCCGGTTTGGGCAGCTGACCGAATTTTCGGAGGGGAAGTCCGAGGGGAAGAGGGTCGGCCTCGGCGCCGGGGCCTGTTCAGTTTGAGCGCGAGCCCCTCTGGCGCGCAGTCAGGAAAATCGGAAGGGCAAGTCGGAGGAACCCCGACATGGGTTACCGCTGGTCCCCGATGGCCTTCTAGAGTGATGCCATGACAACGCTCACCGATCTGTTCGGCACCTCCCTTCCCATCGTGCAGGCGCCGATGGCCGGCGTGCAGGGCGCATCGCTCGCGCTGGCGGTGACCCAGGCAGGCGGACTCGGATCGCTGCCCGCCGCGACGCTGACGCCCGAGGCGCTGCGGCGCGACCTCGTCGCGATACGTGAGCGCACCACCGGGCCGATCAACGTCAACTTCTTCTGCCACGTGCCGCCGGAGCCCGATGCGCACCGCGAGGCCGGCTGGCGCGCGGTGCTGGCGCCGTATTACGCCGAGTTCGGCCTGGACCCGGACGCGGTGGTCGCAGGCCCCGCGCGTTCGCCCTTCAACCACGACCTTGCCGACGTGCTGGCGGAATTCCCGCAGGCGGTCGTCAGTTTCCATTTCGGGTTGCCGACTTCGGACCTGCTCGAACGGGTGCGCGCGACCGGCGCAAAGGTGTTGTCCTCGGCCACGACGGTGGACGAGGCGCGCTGGCTCCAGGCGCAGGGCGTGGACGCGGTCATCGCGCAGGGGCTGGAGGCCGGCGGGCATCGCGGGCATTTCCTGTCCGACGACCTCGACTCGCAGGTGGGGACGTTCGCGCTGCTGCCGCAGATCGTGCGCGCGGTACGCGTGCCGGTCATCGCGGCGGGCGGCATTGCCGATGCGGCCGGTGTTGCGGCGGCGCGGTCGCTTGGTGCCGTCGGCGCGCAGGTTGGCACGGCGTATCTGCTGTGTCCGGAGGCGACGACCAGCGCCGTGCATCGACAGGCATTGACGGCCGATGCAGGCGAATCGACCGTGCTGACCAACCTCTTCACCGGTCGCCCCGCACGCGGCATCCGGAATCGGCTGATGCGCGAGCTCGGCGCGATGCGGAGCGATGTTCCCGCCTTTCCGCTTGCAGCCGGCGCCGTATCGCCCCTTCGCGGGAAGGCCGAGGCGCAGGGCAGTGGCGACTTCTCGCCGCTGTGGGCCGGACAGAACACCACCGGATGTCGCGCGGTTCCGGCAGCCGACATCACGCGCGAACTTGCGCGCGGATGGTGAGGCCCCTGCGTACTTGACGGAGTACGGGGCGCGCCGCTGGCTCCCGGCGAGTGAAGCGCACTGCACGCCGCCCGCATGCACGCCCTCCCCGCCCCTCACGCGGCATCGCGCAGGCGGCCGGCAGAATGCCGTCCTGTCCGACGACACATCGCTGCATGCCCTCGATCAACGTCCTGACCGTCAACATGCACATGGGGTTCAGCCTGCTCAACCGCAGGTTCGTACTCCCCGAACTGCGCGAAGCGATCCGCGGCGTGTCCGCCGACATGGTGTTCCTGCAGGAAGTGCTGGGCGAACACGCGCACCATGCGCGACGCCACGCCGGCTGGCCCGCCGGGCCGCAGTACGAGTTCCTCGCCGACACGCTGTGGACGCAGTTCGCCTACGGGCGCAACGCCGTGTACCCGCACGGTCACCACGGAAACGCGTTGCTGTCGAAGTTCCCGATCGCATCCTACGAGAACCGCGACGTCTCGGTGCGGGGCCACGAACAACGCGGTCTGCTGCACGCGGTGCTGCGGGTGCCTGACGCGAATGGCGACGGAGGCGGGATCGAAGTCCACACGATCTGCGCGCACCTGGGCCTTCGCGAATCGCATCGCCAGCGGCAGATCCAGCTGCTGTGCGGCATCGTGTCCGACCAGGTGCCGCGCGAGGCGCCGCTCATCGTCGCGGGCGACTTCAACGACTGGCGCGCGCGCGGCCATCCGCTGTTGCGCCGTTGCGGCCTGGTGGAAGCGTTCGAACACACGCAAGGCCGCCTCGCGCGCACGTTCCCCTCGCGCTGGCCCACGCTTCCCGTGGACCGCATCTACGTGCGCCATGCGCGCGTGGTCGAAGCGTGCGTGTTGTCTTCTCGGCCGTGGTCGCATCTGTCCGACCACGTGCCGCTGCTGGCGAGGATCGCGCTGTGAGGCTCTGGCGCGCCATCGACTCGTGCTGGCGCCACGGGCATCGCGTGCGCCTGCTGGAGAACGGCGAGGATTACTTCGCGCGCGTGTTCGAGGCCATCGATGCCGCGCAGCGCGAAGTGCTCCTGGAAACCTTCATCTGGTTCGAGGACAAGGTGGGCATCGAACTCAAGTGCCGCCTCGTCGCGGCGGCGCAACGCGGCGTGCGCGTGCATTTCCTCATCGATGCCTTCGGCTCTCCCGACCTGTCCGACGACTTCCTTCGCGAGCTGACCGACGCCGGCGTGCAGCTGCGCATGTTCGACCGCCAGCCCACGCTGATGGGCGTGCGCCTGAACGTGTTCCGCCGCATGCACCGCAAGATCGTGGCGATCGACGAGTCCGTCGCCTTCGTCGGTGGCATCAACTATTCAGCCGACCACCTGGCCGACTTCGGCCCGACCGCGAAGCAGGACTACGCGGTCGAGGTCGCCGGCCCGGTGGTCGCCGACATCGTCTCGTTCCTGCGCCACGCCATGCGCACCCGTGGCACGGGCGAGCGCTGGGAACCCGATGGCGGCGCCGACGGGCGCAACGCCGAAGGCGCGGCGGACGTGTGCTTCCTGCCGCGCGACAACGGCCGGCGTTCGCGCGCCATCGAACGTGCGTATCGGCAGGCGTTCCGCGACGCGAAGCGCGAGATCGTCATCGCCAACGCGTACTTCTTCCCCGGTTACGGCTTCCTGCGCGACCTGCGCCATGCCGCGCGACGCGGCGTGAAGGTCCAGCTGATCTTCCAGGGAGAACCGGACACGCCGCTGGCGTTGATCGCGGCGCGGTGGCTGTACCGCTATCTGGTCGATGCGGGCGTCCACATCTTCGAGTACTGCGAGCGTCCGTTCCACGGCAAGGTCGCGGTGATCGACGAGGACTGGAGCACCGTCGGATCGAGCAACCTCGACCCCTTGAGCCTGTCGCTGAACCTGGAAGCGAACGTGTTCATTCGCGATGCCGGTTTCGCACGCGACCTGCGCGGTCGGCTGGGCGCGCTGATCGAGGACCACTGCAAGGCGGTCGAGCCGGGCAGCGTGCCGCGCGGGCGTTTCTGGCAGCCGCTTACGCGACCGCTGCTGTTCCATGTGCTGCGCAATTTCCCCGCATGGGCCGGCTGGCTCCCGGCGCACAAGCCGGCGACCGCCCTGGTTCGGCCGCCCGACGATGCGGACGCGCCCTCGTGACCCTCGCGCGCCAGCGCTGGCGCCGCGTCCGGCGCATCGCGTTCTACGGGTTTCTGGCGCTGGTGGCGTTGCTGCTGGTGCGCTATGCGCGCTCGGTGGACTGGGCGGAGGTTGGCGTGACACTCGCCGGCTACGGGCCGGGCACGCTGGCGACTGCGATCGGGCTGACGCTCGCCAGCTACCTGCTCTATTCCGGCTACGACCTCGCCGCGCGACGCTACGCGCACCACGACCTGCCGGCACGCAAGGTGATGGGCATCGCGATGGTCGCCTACGCCTTCAGCCTCAATGTCGGCGCGCTGTTCGGCGGCGCGGGTTTCCGCTATCGCCTGTACTCGCATGAGGGATTCGGCCTGGGGACGATCAGCCGCATCGTCGCCTTCGCCATCGGCACGAACTGGATCGGCTACCTGCTGCTGGGCGGCGCGCTGTTCGCGTCCGGCCGCGTGCGTGCGCCGCCGGACTGGCCAGTCACCGGCGAGCGCCTGCCGTGGCTGGGTGCGGCGATGCTGGCTGCGGTGGTCGTGTACCTCATCGCCTGCCGCCTCACGCATGGCCGCGTGCTCCATCTGCGCGGCCACCATTTCCGCTTGCCGTCGGTGCCGCTGGCGTTGTTGCAGCTGGCGCTGGCCGCGACCAACTGGGCGTTGATGGCGACGCTGTTGTTCGTATTGATGCCCACGGGCGTGACGTACTCCGCGGTACTGGGCGCATTGCTGGTCGCGGCGGTGGCCTCGGCCATCGCGCACATCCCGGCGGGCATCGGCGTGCTGGAGGCGGTGTTCATTGCGCTGCTGGGTCATCAGGTGCCCCAGGCGCAGATGCTGGCGGCGCTGCTGGCGTACCGCGCCTGCTATTACCTGGGGCCGTTGATGGTGGCGATCGCCGGGTACGCGCTGCTCGAAACGCGCCGTCGCGGGCGCCCGCTTCGCGCCGATCAGTCCGGTTCTTCCTGACACGGCACGCCAATCGACGTGAACATTCCGTCATGGCCGCTGCGATAAGCTCGCCTGATTTTCCGTAAGCCGCAGTGCATGGGGGATGTAGGGTGACCACGGAAACCAGATCGCGCCGTTCGACGAAGGCGCGCAAGGCGACGCCATCGCCAGCGAAAGCCGTAGCAACGGCGCCGAAGAAGCGTGCGAAGGCTGAGCCGACGCCTGCGACGCGCCCGCCGCGCGAGACGCGCCAGGCGCCGCGCGATCCGCTCGAAGTCATCATCGAAGCCATGGACGCCGTGCGCGGCGGCGACTTCTCCGTGCGCCTGCCGCTGAACTGGCACGGCCAGGAAGGCCAGCTCGCGCAGATCCTCAACGAGATCGTGAACCACAACCGCCGCCTCGCCGCCGAACTGGCGCGCGTGGGCGAAGCCGTGGGCCGCGAAGGCCAGACGCGTCAGCGCGTCGTGCCGGCCAACCGCGAAGGCCAGTGGCTGTGCATGGAGGATTCGGTCAACGCACTGATCGACGACCTCGTCCGTCCCGTGGAAGCGATGGGCGAGGCGATGGCCGGCGTGGCGAAGGGCGACCTCACCCGCACCGTGTCGCTGGAAGCCGACGGCCGCCCGCTCAAGGGCGAGTTCCTGCGGTCGGCGAACATCGTCAACCGCATGATCGAGCAGATGGGCGAGTTCAGCTCGGAAGTGACGCGCGTGGCGCTGGAGGTCGGCACCGCCGGCCGCCTGGGCGGCCAGGCGAAGGTCAAGGGCGTCTCGGGCGTGTGGAAGGACCTGACCGACTCGGTCAACCAGATGGCGTCCAACCTCACCGCGCAGGTGCGCAACATCGCCGACGTGACCATCGCCGTGGCCAACGGCGACTTGTCGCGCAAGATCACCGTGGACGTGCGCGGCGAGATCCTGCAGCTGAAGGAAGCCATCAACACGATGGTGGACCAGCTGCGCGGCTTCGCCTCTGAAGTGACGCGCGTGGCGCGCGAAGTGGGTACCGAAGGGCGACTGGGCGGCCAGGCCGTCGTGCCGGGCGTCGCCGGCACGTGGAAGGACCTGACCGACTCGGTCAACGCGATGGCGTCCAACCTCACCTCGCAGGTGCGAAACATCGCCGAAGTGACCACGGCCGTGGCCAAGGGCGACCTCTCGCGCAAGATCACCGTGGACGTGCGCGGCGAGATCCTGGAGCTGAAGAACACCATCAACACGATGGTGGACCAGCTCAACGGCTTCTCCTCGGAAGTGACGCGCGTGGCGCGCGAAGTGGGTACCGAAGGCAAGCTCGGCGGCCAGGCGCAGGTGCCCGACGTGGCCGGCACGTGGAAGGACCTCACCGACCACGTGAACTCGATGGCGTCGAACCTGACGCTGCAGGTGCGAAACATCGCCGAGGTGACCACGGCCGTGGCCAAGGGCGACCTCTCGCGCAAGATCACCGTGGACGTGCGCGGCGAGATCCTGGAACTGAAGGACACCATCAACACGATGGTGGACCAGCTCAACGGCTTCTCCTCGGAAGTGACGCGCGTGGCGCGCGAAGTGGGCACCGAAGGGCGCCTGGGCGGCCAGGCCGTCGTGCCGGGCGTCGCCGGCACGTGGAAGGACCTGACCGACTCGGTCAACGCGATGGCGTCCAACCTCACCTCGCAGGTGCGAAACATCGCCGAAGTGACCACGGCGGTGGCGAAGG